>Ga0222715_10006372_pt1 | contig 9980 bp, 10 predicted proteins | sample C33_9DmetaG_FD_165056 | JGI IMG/M metagenome (GOLD analysis project Ga0222715, IMG submission 165056) | Estuarine water microbial communities from San Francisco Bay, California, United States - C33_9D | ecosystem: Environmental > Aquatic > Marine > Unclassified | place: USA: California... | reverse complement strand
ATTTCATATCCTGAAGCTATCCGTTATCTAGCCAAAAAATACAATATTGAAATTGAAGAAACTGAGCAAAACGACGAACAAAAAGCCGCTGCCAATGCCCGAGAAAGTATGTACTTGGTTAGCTCGTTTGCAAATAGCTATTTCCAAGACACGCTTTGGGAAACGGTTCAAGGGAAAACCATTGGGCTCAGTTATTTTAGAGAGCGTGGGTTTACGGACCAAACGGTTCGTGATTTTCAATTGGGATATTCACCTGATGATTGGAGTGCTCTTACAGATGCGTCTATAAAGGCAGGTTATAAGCTCGAATTTTTAGAAAAAACTGGTCTAACCATAGTAAAAGAGGACAAAAAATTTGATCGTTTTAAGGGTAGGGTTATGTTTCCTATTCACAGTATGTCGGGGCGTGTATTGGGCTTTGGAGGGCGTATCCTTAACCAAGATAAAAAAGCAGCCAAATACATGAACTCGCCCGAAAGCGAGATTTACAATAAAAGCAAAGTGCTTTATGGTCTTTACCAAGCCAAGCAAAGTATCGCCAAAGCAGATAATTGTTTTTTGGTTGAGGGTTACACTGACGTTATTCAGTTTCATCAAAAAGGGGTGAAAAATGTGGTTTCTTCTTCGGGAACTGCATTGAACCCTGAACAAATTCGATTAATTCGCAGACTTACGCCAAATATTACGGTTTTATTTGATGGTGATGCCGCGGGCTTACGGGCTTCATTGCGTGGTATAGATTTGATTTTAGAGGCAGGAATGAATGTTCGAGTTTGTTCGTTTACTGAAGGAGAGGATCCGGATAGCTTTGCTAAAACACATAGTCAAGATGAGTTGGTTCATTTTTTGGAAGCAAATGCGAAAGATTTTATTCGTTTTAAGGCTGCTTTATTGGTCAACGAGGCTGCTCAAGATCCCATAAAAAAGTCCGAAACTATTAGGGAAATGGTTCAAAGCATTGCCAAAATTCCTGACCCAATTAAGCAAGAAGTGTATGTTCGCTCATGTGCATCCCTTATGGATATTAGTGAAGAAGTGCTTTTTGCAACATTAGCACAAATAACTCAAAAAAAACCAAAGTATTCTGCTCAACCCCAGCGTAGTCAGCCTATGGCCGTAGTGCCAAATTCAGATAAGCCTCAAGCAAGCACTCGTTTTGAACTCGAAAAAAATATTATTAAAATCTTATTGTTGCATGGTCATGAAGAGATTTTTTTTGAAGAACCTATGTTAGAAACTGACCCCAAAACAGGAGACTTGAAAATGATTCCTTCTAAAGTAAAAGCGCGGGTTTTTGAAAAAATATACTTGGATTTACAACAAGATGAAATAGCCTTTACCACTCATACATTCAAATCGCTATACCCTAAAATATTAAACGCTCTAAATGTGCAAGATGTCCTGCAGATAGATGCATTTGTAGCCACTTTGCCACCAGATTTAGCCTCAGAAGTATCCTCTTTATTGCTTAATGACGAGCAATATGCCCTACATGACTGGGAAAGAAAAAATATTTATGTGTTAAATAAAGCAGCTTCGCTGCCTCAGTGGATACTTGAAATTATGCTTCGCTTTCGTTGTCAGCTTATAGATGAAAAGGTTTCTACCCTTCAAGAAAAAACAGAGCAAGATCATAAAGAACACCACGCAGAATTATTGGAAGAAATTGTGCAATATCACAAACTCAAAAATATATTGAGTGGACGGCTAAATAGGGTCGTTTAAATACATATCTAAGTCTAAGCCCTGAGTTTGACGCGCCAAATCAATGATATTTTTTACATTCAACTTTTTCATGACTCTTCTTCTATATGTACTGACAGTCTTGTCACTTATACTTAATATACCAGCAATTTCAATATTCTTCCGACCGTTAACCAATAAACGGAGTACTTGAATTTCGCGTCTAGAAAGTTGATCAATATTAGCATATTGATTCGATTTGGTTTTATTGAATGCTATAACTTCTGCTAAATCGTTGGTGATATATACACCTCCAGTACTAATTTTTAGAATGGCTTCTCGCAACCGGCTTAACGGATTGGTTTTAGATAAATATCCCGATGCCCCAGCTTTAAGAGTACTGACAGCATATAAATCTTCTTTGAGGGTGCTGAAAACCAAAAAACGTACATTTTGGTATTTGTCTTTGAGATTTCTCAAAAGATGGATTCCTTCAAACCCGGGGAGCTCTAATTCCAACAAGACAATATTGGCTTTTTTTGTAGCTAAGAAATCTACTAGCTCTTGATAATGAAGTCCTTTCCCTACAATATTGATTTCGGTAGAATTCCGAAACACGGCTTTAATTCCTTTGTATATTATTGGGTGAGCATCTGCTACAAAAACGCGAATCATTTTTTATATGTTGAGTATAAAAATATAAAAAAAGCACATGAAAAGAGTGAGAGTTATACTTTATATGATAAGTTCCTCAATTTTCACATAAATTCTTGAGGAATTACACAAACCGGAATAGGATTCATTTTATGTTTATTGGCTTTGTGATGGCTTAAAAATATAGCCATAATTTGTGCGTTTTCTCCCGTAAAATCATCTTGATTTTTACCTAAATTACGTTGCTCCATAGCCCACTCCAATTGCTCATAAGTGGCGCCAAGCTGTTGCTCGTCATCCCTGTCGTCGTCCCAAAGACCGTCCGTAGGAGGCGCATTTAGAATAGCATCACAAATCCCTAATTCTTTCGCCAAAGCCCGAACTTCGGTCTTCATTAAATCAGCTATGGGACTTAAATCAACTCCTCCATCTCCGTATTTTGTGTAAAAGCCAACACCAAAGTCTTCTACTTTATTTCCAGTACCTGCAACCAAATAGCGGTATCGACCAGCAAAGTAATATAAAGTAACCATTCGCAACCGAGAACGACTATTGGCAAGAGCTAAAAGAGCAGGATCACTAGTGTCTTCTTCGCTCGTAACTTCCGAAAATGAATCAAATACGGTATCTAAAACAACTGTTTTTCCTGTAACATTAGGGAACTGTTGTGTCAGCCATGAAAGGTGTTCTTGAGCACGATCAACTTGATTTTGCTTCTGTTTAATAGGCATTTCTAAGCATAATGTAGGCAGTCCTGTTTTGGCGCAAAGGGTAGAAGTAAGTGCAGAGTCAATACCGCCTGAAACACCTACAACAAACCCTGCCATGTTGTTTTTTTTGGCATAAGACGCCAACCAATTGGAGATATAATTGATAACTTCATTTTTTTTCATAGCATTCGTATCTTTATGTCCGCTAAGGCAATGGGAATCAACGGTAAAATTAAGTCATTTTTTTGGCACGCAAAAGCGATGGTTTTTGTTGTGTGTTTCTTGCTATGTGGATGCACTACGACTACTAAGCCTAAGAAAAGCGAATTACCTAAAATAGCGGTGGAGTTGGTTCGCTTTGAAGCTCTTTTTTATGGGGATTTGGAAGTGCCTTTGCAAAAGCTAAAAACCACATTCCCATATTTATTCCCAGCATTTACAGATGACACTATTTGGATAGAAAAGCGAACAGACTCACTGCAGCAAGTCCTTTACGAAGCCACACAATCACTTCCTAAAAACGAATTAAAAGGGCGAGTGGAAAAGGTTTTTAAGTATGCCAAATTTTATTTCCCGAGCGAAAAGCTACCCAATAAAATCGTCACATTACAAACCGATGTCGATTATTCACTTAGAGCCGTAGATGCCGATAGCTTATTGTTGATTTCGATTGACACGTATCTTGGAGATAATCATCCACTTTATGAAGGTATTCCAAAGTATATCAAAGAAACCTTATCACCAAACCATTTGGAAGCTGAAATAATTGATGCACTATCTCATAGGTTTTTGCCCAAAGTTGAAGATAGAACGTTTTTGGCACAGTGTTTACATGAAGGGAAGCGTCTTATGCTTCACGACTATTTTGCCCCAGATGTGTTAGCTATTCATAAAATCCAGTATTCTGAAAAAGCATGGAAGTGGGCAGAAACGCATGAGTCAGAAATATGGCGTTTTTTTGTTGATAATGAATATTTGTTTTCAACTAATGAAAATCTCAAGCATCGTTTTCTTTCACCAGGTCCGTATTCAAAGTTTTACACCTTCCTTGACACAAATTCTCCCGGTAGAATTGGACAGTGGATTGGATATCGTATTATTCAAGCCTATCAAAAACGAACAGGAGCAAGCCTTCATCAAGTGTTGACTACAGACACACAAGAACTATTAAAAAAATCAAGATATAATCCATAAGATGCCTAGAAAAACAGCTATTACTCTAAACATAACACTAGACGACAACCATACTCCTGAAAAAATGCATTGGTCTGCTCCTGACGGTGGGGTAAAACAACAACCCATGGAAGCTTTTTTTCTGAGCACATGGGATAAAGAGACCCAAGAAAGTGCTCGAATAGATCTTTGGTCTAAAGAAATGCCTGTTGATCAAATGCAGGTATTTGTGCATCAAACTCTTTTGGGTTTACGCGAGTCGTACTTAAGGGCTACTGAGGACGTTAAGATGGCCGAGGCAATGCAACAGTTTTGCGATTTTTTTGCTTCAGAACGTAACTTAAAGCAAGTTAAAAAAAATACCTAAAGCAATGTTTCGATATAACGAAGCACTTCTTCCTTTCCAAGAGTTGAGGTAGATGAAGTAATAAAGTGTGGTGGGGCTTTAGCCCATGCCCCCTCTAAAAGTTTATTGAGGTATGTGGTTGCATGAGGCTCGATAGTGCGTTCAGAAAGCTTGTCAGCTTTGGTAAAAATGATGGCGAATGGAATCTGATTGATGCCCATCCATTCCATAAACTCAACATCAATTTTTTGAGGTTCATGACGTATATCAATTAGTACAAATGCAACAACCAATTGCTCGCGTTCCAAAAAATAATCTGTTATGTATCGTTGAAATACTTTTTTGTCTTTTTTTGAGACTTTTGCATACCCATATCCAGGCAAATCAACAAGGTGCCAATGGCTGTTAATAAGAAAGTGATTTATAAGTTGCGTCTTCCCAGGTTTGCCTGATGTTTTTGCTAATCTTTTTTTAGCTGTTAGCATGTTAATTAGAGAAGATTTGCCCACATTAGAACGCCCTATGAATGCAAACTCGGGTATTTGAGCGCTAGGACATTGTCCTACATTAGCATTGCTCACGATAAATCTTGCGTCTTTTATACGCATGACTTACATATTGTTGGCAGCAAGCCAGTCCGTCATGTATTCATTGAAAGTGTCTGGATGTTCCATCATTGGCGCATGCCCACATTTATCAATCCAGAACAGCGTAGAGTTTGGCAAAAGCTTATTAAACTCCTCACCTACTTTTGGAGGAGTTACTGCATCTTGTTTTCCCCAAATTATCCCTATTGGAGTTGTGATTTTAGGCAACTCTTTTGCCATGTTGTGACGAATAGCACTTTTGGCAATAGCAAGAATTTTAATAAGTTTTTTACGATCATTCACAGTCTTGAAGACATCATCTACTACTTCTTTGGTAGCTACTTTAGGATCATAAAAAACATCTTCTGTTTTCTTTTTAATGTATTCGTAATTCTCCCGTTTTGGATAGCTTTCCCCCATTGAATTTTCATATAAACCCGAACTTCCAGTAATCAACAAGCCCTTCACTTTTTCAGGGAATAATTTTGTATGAAGCAAGCCTATATGCCCCCCCAATGAGTTACCAATCAACACTACTTCTTTTAATCCTAAATGAGAAATTAAATCACGCACATAAATTGCAAATTCTTTTACATTGGTTTTTAATAATGGCAAGTCATAAATGGGAAGTTCAGGAATAATAACTTTGTAGCCCATTGATGGAAAATGACTTGCAACCCCATCAAAATTGCTTAACCCTCCCATTAAACCATGTAGAATTAAAAGTGGGACGCCTTCTCCTTTTTCAAAGTATTTATAGCGTCCTGACACTTTAAGTGTATTGTGCATTTGCATAAAATGAAAAGCAAATATAAGTAATTCTATTCCATAATATACCGATTCCCGCTAGAACATCTTTGATGGAAAATGCGTTTGTGAATTATTCATTATTCTTTCAAACTGTTTTATAATACGCTGTAAAACAATTAGTTAATTATGTTTTTTATGCGGTGGTAAAACTTATCAACAATGTGGTAAAATGTGGTAAAATGTGGTAAAATTTAATTACATTTGAATCATTGACTAAATAATCAGCGTGTCACATCTTATTGGAACATATCAATGTAAGGCAGACCCTAAAGGAAGGGTCAAAATTCCCACTGCCTTATCAAAGCAGTTGTCAGAGGCTCGACATCAGACCTTTGTTATCAAGCGCGCGGTTTTTCAGCCTTGTTTAGAACTGTATTCGCTTCAAGAGTGGAAATTGTTAATGGAAAAGGTTAATGGGCTAAATCGGTTTAAGAAGAAAAACAACGACTTTATTCGTCGCTTTACCGCAGGAGTAAAAGTAGTTGAACTAGACGCTACTGAAAGATTGCTAATCCCCCGAGATCTGGCGCGGATAGCTGGAATTGAAAAAGAGGTTGTATTGTCAGCTGCAGTAAATATTATTGAGATTTGGGATGCAGCCAATTATGAGAAAGCTATTGATGAGGCTGCAATAGATTTTGCTGCATTGGCAGAAGAAGTAATGGGTGATGATGGAGACAGCGTATCATAAACCGGTTTTACTCACGGAGTCTGTGACAGGGTTACAAATTAAACCCAAATCGGTTTACGTTGATGCAACATTTGGAGGAGGCGGACATTCAAAAGAAATATTAAACCAATTAGATAGTCAAAGCAAATTGTTTGCTTTTGATCAAGACCAAGACGCACAGCAAAACACTATTGATGATTCACGATTTACGTTAATTCCTCAAAATTTCAAACATTTAAAACGTTTTCTAAGGTTTTACAAAATTGATAAAGTAGATGGTGTTCTCGCTGATTTGGGTGTTTCGTCCCACCAGTTTAACACCCCTGATAGAGGGTTTTCTATTCGTTACGACGGCCCGTTGGATATGCGTATGAATACACTTCAGCTAACTTCTGCGAAAGATGTGGTTAATGAATATACGGCTTCTGCATTGGCTGATATCTTTTTTAACTATGGCGATTTACGAAACGCTCGATCAATAGCAAATTTCATTGTAGATAACAGAACCTCAGAAATCAAAACCACTGAGCAGTTAAGGACATTGTTAGTTGGATTTTTGCCTCAGGGTAATGAAAATAAAGTGCTTGCAAAAATTTATCAAGCACTTCGTATTGAAGTTAACGATGAAGTCCAAGTGTTGAAGGATTTTCTTGTGCAGTGTAAAGACATCTTAAAGGTAGGCGGGCGTCTTAGTGTGATAAGTTATCATTCCATTGAAGACAGGCTTGTTAAACGTTTTATTCAAAATGGAAATTTCGATAACGAACCAGAGAAGGATGTTTTTGGAAACACGACCCAATTTTTTAAAAAATGTGGTGGATTGCAAGCCCCTTCTGATGAAGAAATTAAAAGGAATAACAGAGCACGTAGTGCGAAATTACGAATAGCAGAACGAATATGAAGTTAGGATTTATAAAACTGCTTAAGGGAACATTTTTGGTCCAAGAAGGGGCGTCAAAAAACTGGCGTTTTATACTATTCGTTTTTTTTCTGGCGGGGCTAATGATTACAGCATCTCATAAAGTGGATCAAAAGGTAATACAAATCGCAAAAGCTAATAATGAGCTTCAATCTGTTCGTAGTGAGTTTGTGTCGCTTAGAGAGCAAGTAATGCACAAACGTATGGAAACACAACTTGCCAGCAAGCTTCAAAGTCATGGCATTTTTCCGCCAGATAAGGCAGCAATTAAAATAATTGTACAGACAAATGAATAAGCAAAAAAACATATTGTCTCGTGGTTATTTGGTGGTTTTTGTGCTTTTTGTTTTGGGGGTTTCTGTAGGATATCGGTTGGTTTATTTACAGCTTACACAAGGAGAAAAATATCGTGAATTTGCAGAAAAGCGTAGCATTCAAAATTTTGAAATTTTACCCATACGTGGGAATATCTATACTGAAGATGGGAGTTTATTGGCAACATCTGTTTCAAAATATAGCATTCATTTTGATGCTGTTACTGTTAGCGAACGTATTTTCCAACAACATTTAAGCGCTCTTAGTGATTCCTTAGCAATTATGCTTGGAAAAACTAGTGAAGACTATAGAAAGCTCTTGACAAATGCTAGGGCTAAACAAAGTCGATATCAAATTATTGCACGTAGGCTTTCCTATATGCAATACCAGCGCATTAGAAAGTTTCCCATTTTTAACCTCGGGGGTGTTAAAGGTGGATTTATTGTCAATCGTGAATTTGTTCGCGATTTACCTCTTGGTAAAATAGCAGAACGAACAATTGGATATGAACAAAAGAATCCTAATGGAACCTTTATAAAAGTAGGCCTCGAAGGGGCTTATGGAATTCCGCTTAGGGGACAATCTGGACGACAGTTACGTCAACGTACTGCTAGCGGAGAGTGGAAACCAATTACTAATGATTATCAGCAAGAGCCAATTGATGGTCTTGACGTGTGGACTACTCTTGATACTAATTTGCAAGATGTTGCCCACCATGCATTGCTAGGCGCACTTGAAAAATATGAGGCCGAGCATGGTTCAGTTGTTGTCATGGAAACAAAAACAGGCGCAATTAAAGCGATCTCAAACTTGGGGCGCACAAAAGGCAATAAATATTATGAGCGCTTAAACTATGCTGTTGGTGAAGCCCATGAACCAGGGTCTACTTTTAAGTTATTTGCCATGATGGCTGCTCTTGAGGATAAGGTAATTGATACAACAACTATGGTTGATACTCAAGGAGGAAAACTAACATTTTATGGCAAATATCATGTTCGTGATTCAAAGCGGGGAGGCTATGGGGTTATTCCGGCAAGCCAAGTTTTTGAGCGCTCTTCAAACACGGGTATTGTAAAACTTATCTACGATAATTATAAAGAAAATCCTTCTCAATTTACAGATAGACTATTGGCAATTGGATTAGACAAACCTTTAGGACTGGCCATTACGGGGGAAGGAACTCCTAAAATTCCACACCCTAAAGATGCCGATTGGGACGGTTTAGATTTGCCATGGATGGCATTCGGCTACGGGGTATCTCTTACGCCTTTACAAACATTGAGTTACTATAATGCTATTGCTAATGGCGGCGAACTTGTATTACCGCGCTTTGTTTCATCTGTTCGTACCCTTGACGGTAAAGTTGTTGAATCATTTCCAAAAAAGGTACTGAACCCTGCCATATGCTCTGAAGAAACCCTTAAAGTTTTGCAAAAACTAATGGAAGGAGTGGTTAAAAATGAGTGGGGTACAGCGCGTAATATCTATGATAAAACCTTGTCTATTGCTGGTAAAACAGGAACCTGTCAAGTTGATTATACAACAGATAATATGCAATATGTATCAAGTTTTGTGGGATATTTCCCTGCTCATGATCCAACCTATTCGTGTATAGTTGTAATTCATAAACCCAACAAAAAAATTGGATATTATGGAAATGTGGTGGCTGCCCCAGTAGTCAAAGAAATTGCAGCATCAGTAATTCACAATATTCCTCAAAACAGCATCTTAGATTTAAATAAGGTGGCCTCTCTTAACAATGTAGATTACAAAATAAACACTAACGATTACCTCAATTTACAACAAATGCCAGATGTTCGTGGATGGTCGGCAATGGAGGCAATAACTGTATTGGAAAACCTAGGCATAGAAGTAAAGCTTGTAGGAAAAGGAAAGGTGTCTAGGCAATCACAAAAGCCAGGAGAATACATTAAAAAAAGTCAAACCGTAACACTTACCCTAACATGAAAGTATTAAAAGACGTATTGTTTGGGGTTTCCGTACAAATGGTTTCGGGAAGTACTCACATAAAGATTAGTGATGTTGTTTTTGACTCAAGAAAAGTAAAAAAGGGAATGCTGTTTGTTGCGATAAACGGCATGTCTCACGACGG
>Ga0222715_10006366_pt1 | contig 9984 bp, 9 predicted proteins | sample C33_9DmetaG_FD_165056 | JGI IMG/M metagenome (GOLD analysis project Ga0222715, IMG submission 165056) | Estuarine water microbial communities from San Francisco Bay, California, United States - C33_9D | ecosystem: Environmental > Aquatic > Marine > Unclassified | place: USA: California... | reverse complement strand
TCATAATATATTTTTTTCAAAGCTAAAATTTAATTTCTAACACCAACTAAAGTCATTATTGTATTTAGTCCTGCTGCAACTTTGAATAATAGGGGGAGCCATCATAGACAGGAGGTCATTTTTGACCTCCTTTTTATTTTTATTCTTCTTTAAAACCTCACTAACCAATATAATAGACTCAATTTCGGGAGTAAATTTATGGTTGCATCTTTCGAAATTGAAATCTTCGAATTTTTCTTTGAAGATGCAGCCAAGAATCTTCTTTTTTGTCTTCCCATCCGCCTTATCCCAATACTGGCTCAGGTTTTCAATCATCCGAAGTGTTTTACCTAGATATTCCTTAAAAGGACTCTTGGTAGACTTCAACCGATCCAACTTAGTCCTCTTTATTTTAGATTTACGGGTAACATCGTCTCGATCGAATAGTGATTCAAGTTGAGATTTATAGACTTTCACCATTCTAGCGGTGAATGAAATCTTATCGAATAACATTTTTATCTGATCGTGTGCCCAATCCACACGAAATCTTTGACAACGTGGTTTGACACATAGTTAATAGTGGTGCCAATCCTTATTTGTACTTTGAGATTGATTCCAAATCATAAACGAACTTTAAATACAATTATTTTGTAGTTTTGAACTCGTATGCAACGAATTGGTCTTCAGTTATTTTCATGGGTGACGAGTCTTCTCGTCATTGTTTCTACGGTCTCTTGGACGATAGATCAGCATATCTGCATGGGCCGCGTAGTGAGCACAGCAGTCTTCTCTGAAGCCGCCGGTTGCGGTATGACAATGAGTGAAGACAATAAGTGTTGTGACCATAAAACCGATACTCTGAAAGGCCAAGATGACCTCAAGAATAGCGAGGTAATTATTGACTTCGCTCCTACAGCGATAATCGTTGAGCCTTTCGTTTTATCGATCATTAAACCGGCTGAGGTTACCGCTGAGGTACCTTCAATTTTTAGATTTCATCCTCCCGATCCGCCTGAGCGATTGCATTTGATGTTTCAAGTGTTTTTGATCTGATTTATAGGTATTCCTGAGCTCTTGGTTAATTGACCCAGAGCAACTCATGTATTACCCTATTAAATCAATGAATCATGCTCAACAAAAGCATTAAATTTTTTCTTCAAAATCAATTATTTGCCTACCTGCTTTTTGCCGTTTTGGTAATCTGGGGCGTACGAATTATTCCTTTTCCTTCTACGAATTCTTGGGTAGGATCCGATTCGGTGGCCATTGACGCTATTCCCGATTTGGGGGAGAATCAACAGATTGTCTTTACCAAATGGGATGGTCGCTCACCAAGAGATATCGAAGATCAGATTACATATCCCTTAACTTCTTCTTTATTGGGAATCCCAGGGGTGAAAACCGTTCGGAGTTCTTCGATGCTTGGCTTTTCAAGTATCTATATCATCTTCGAGGAGGATATCGATTTCTATTGGAGCCGTAGCCGTATTCTTGAAAAGCTAAACGCATTACCGAGCGGGTTATTGCCCGAAGGAGTTTCTCCGGCATTAGGACCAGATGCGACCGCATTAGGACAAGTCTTCTGGTATACTCTTGAGGGCCGAGATTCAGAAGGTAATACCACTGGCGGATGGAGTCTAGACGAACTCAGAAGTACCCAAGATTATTATGTAAAATACGCCTTGGCGTCTGCTGGAGGTGTCTCTGAGGTAGCTTCTATCGGTGGTTTTGTAAGAGAGTATCAGATAGATGTTAATCCAGAGCGCTTAAAGGTCTATGGAATCGATCTAGAACAAGTAGTTTCGGCTGTTAAGCAAAGTAACAGAGATGTAGGAGCACAAACTTTAGAGATCAATAAAGTAGAGTATTTAGTAAGAGGCCTTGGTTATTTGAAGTCGATTGACGATTTAAAGAAGGTGACAGTTACCTCATCTGACTTTATATCGATTCCGCTAAGTGAACTGGCGAATGTAAGTCTTGGGCCGGCTGAACGTAGAGGAATGCTTGATAAGGCGGGAGCAGAAGCCGTTGGTGGAGTCGTTGTTGCCCGCTATGGTTCGAATCCGCTCGAGGTTATTGATCAGGTAAAAGAAAAAATAGCGGAGTTGCAAAAGGGGCTTCCGACCAAAGTGTTGGCAGATGGTACCGAGTCTAAGGTCACTTTGGTCCCTTTTTATGATCGTAGCGAACTGATTTATGAGACGCTTGACACCCTGAACCTAGCGCTTATTCTCGAGATACTGATTACGATGCTCATTGTGATTGTAATGGTTTACAATCTAAGAGCCTCCTTACTGATTTCAGGCCTGTTACCTGTAGCTATTTTATCGGTATTTATTGCTATGAAATACTTTGGTGTAGATGCCAATATTGTAGCCCTTTCGGGTATTGCTATCGCGATTGGTACCATGGTTGATTTAGGGGTTATACTTACCGAAAACATACTAAATCATTTAAAGCAAAAAGAGGGACCTGTGGTTGAGGTAGTCTATGAGGCTACTACCGAGGTGTCGGGTGCCCTCATTACGGCTGTATTCACTACGATAATCAGTTTTATTCCGGTTTTTACACTAACTGGTGCTGAAGGAAAATTATTCAGCCCCTTAGCCTTTACCAAGACGTTTGCACTTCTTGCTGCGATTGTGGTGACGCTTTATTTGATTCCGACCTTCGCAGTCTTGGTATTCAAAAAACCAAAAAGTGGTTGGGTCACTAAAATTATTTTAAACACCCTACTGATTGTATTAAGTATTGGTGGTTTAATCAGTGGATTTACTCCATCCTTAATACTCCTAGTTTTCGGTGTGTTTGGCTTTGCCAATCTTTTAGGAAAGTTAAACAAGGAATCTTACACTCACTTAAGCCTATTCTTTAGCGTCATTACCCTGATTACTTTATTGGCTCAATACTGGAGACCTCTTGGTTTTGATCGAAGTCTTTTCAGTAATCTGTTATTTGTGAGTATGATTTGCGGAGGTCTACTTGGCGGTTTCTACTTATTCAAAAGCTACTATACGCGTATTCTTCGATGGGCGCTTGCGCACAAGGTTTTCTTTTTAAGCATTCCCTTAGCCATACTATTGGCGGGTTACGCGATTATGCGATCTACTCCTAAAGAATTCATGCCTTCACTCAACGAAGGTTCATTCTTGCTCATGCCCACTTCGATGCCGCATACTGGGGTATCAGAAAATCGGGCCATTCTTCAGAATCTTGATAAAGCGGTAGCCCAAATTCCAGAGGTGGAAACCGTAGTGGGTAAGTCGGGTAGAATTGAATCTGCGCTTGACCCTGCACCTCTTTCGATGTTCGAAAATGTGATTATTTATTACCCAGAGTACGAATTGCGTGAGGGCAAACCGGTCTCCTTTAAGGTGGATGAAGAGAGTCGCTTTGTACTTTCTAATGGGGGGGTTATTAGTAACCCGAATCTAACTTCAGGCACACAAAAAATGTCGCGATTTGATCATCGACTTTTAATTGAAGACCCTAATGGAGAGTACTTTAGAAACTGGAGACCGAGTATTCAGTCTCGAGATGATATTTGGGATGAAATTGTGCGTGTCACTGAGCTGCCGGGCGTAACTTCTGCGCCTAAGCTTCAACCTATTGAAACCAGATTGGTAATGCTTCAGTCGGGCATGCGCGCTCCGATGGGAGTCAAGGTAAAAGGCCAAGATTTAAGTACGATCGAATCGTTCGGATTAGAATTAGAATCACTTTTAAAACAATCTACAGGGGTTAAACCCTCTTCAGTATTTGCAGACCGAATTGTTGGTAAGCCCTATCTCCTTATCGATATCGACCGAAATGCTTTAAGGCGCTATGGAGTCTCGGTAGACAAAGTTCAAAAGGTGATTCAAGTAGCGTTGGGCGGAATGCCAATTACCCAAACCGTTGAAGGTCGTGAGCGCTATATGGTGAGGGTACGATATCCGCGAGAACTAAGAAATACCCCATCAACCATAGCGAATACCTACGTTACTGTAGCCAAAGGAGTGCAAGTTCCTTTATCAGAATTAGCCTCGATTCGTTATGAAAGAGGACCCCAATCGATCAAAAGTGAAGACACCTTTTTAGTAGGTTATGTGCTATTTGATAAAAGCGCCGGATACTCAGAAGTCGAAGTCGTTGAAAACGCTCAAGAGCTCATTGAAAATCACATTGCATCTGGTGACCTAGTGGTTCCTCAAGGGATTAGCTTCGAATTTACAGGCACTTATGAGAATCAGCTTAGAGCTGAACAAACCCTGTCGATTGTAGTGCCTCTCGTTTTACTAATTATTCTAGTGATTCTCTATTTACAGTTCAAATCGATAAGCACCACACTTATGGTATTTTCAGGAATTGCTGTAGCCTTTGCTGGCGGATTTATCATGATCTGGCTCTATGGACAACCCTGGTTTTTAGATTTATCCTTCTTTGGGGTGAATCTAAGGGAGCTGTTTCAGATACATCCGATCTATTTAAGTGTAGCGGTATGGGTAGGCTTTATCGCGTTATTCGGAATCGCAACCGACGATGGGGTACTCATGGCGACCTACCTCGATCAATCCTTTAAAGGAGTTGATGCTAAAACGATTGATGAAATTAGAGATTTGGTAGTCATTGCAGGCGAACGTCGTATACGTCCTTGTCTTATGACCACAGCGACTACACTCCTCGCTTTACTCCCCATCCTAACTAGCACCGGGAAAGGGAGCGATATTATGATTCCTATGGCGATTCCGAGTTTTGGAGGTATGGCAATTGCCCTGATTACTCTATTTGTGGTGCCTTTACTTTACAGTTTAAAGAAAGAATGGCAATTAAAAATGACGTCTGATGAGAAATAAAATGAGATACCTTTTTATCGCGTGGATAGTATCGGCAAGTTCTTTCGGACAAAGCCTGCAAGATTACATCCAAATCGCTGAAGAAAACCATCCGCAAATTCAGGCCATACTTTTAGCCCATAACATCGCTAATGAAAAGGTCAATCAGTCACGCAGTTTGGCGAATACCGAGCTAAGTCTCGGATACTTTATTAGCGAACCAGAAACGCGCACGGGCCCTCAACAATCAAGAGTGGCAATAGGACAAATGATTCCTTGGTTCGGTACCTTATCGGCCCGAGAAACCTATGCCAATTCGTTGGCAGAAAACGCCTTCATTGAACTAAGTATTGCCAAGCGAAAACTAAGTTTATCGGTAGCTCAAGCGTACTATGAACTTTATCGAATTAATAAGAGTTTTGATTTAGTAGTTCAAAATTTAGAATGGCTTGGGGTAAGAAGAACTCAATTACTAGGCTCTTTATCAGCGGGTGAATCGGCGCTAAGCGAGTTGCTCGAATTAGATATATTCGAAAACACACTGAAACAGCGTAAGGGTAGTCTCACCTATGGCTTAAAGGCTACACAACAGAAATTTAATAACCTTATTGGTCAACCTGTCGACGATCTTATCGATCTGCCTACAGACTTGTTACTTGCTGAGGTAATTTTACCTGAAACACTTGATTTTACCAAACATCCCGAACTACTTCTCTACGACGGTTTATTTGAATCGGTTGAAGATCTAGAACGTTTGAATCAGAAAGAACGCCTACCGGGTATTGCCTTTGGAGTGGATTACTTATCGGTGGCACCAAGAACAGACTTGGTGGTTAGCGACAACGGAAAAGATATTTTAATGCCTCGAGTAAATCTATCGATCCCATTATTCGGAAAGAAATATGAATCTAAGACCAAGCAAAACAGGATTGAGTTAAGTCGCCTAAAAGCTGAACAAGCATATAGACTTAATTTAATTGAAGACCGTTATTTTGAAACTGTAGCAAAACTCAACGAGGCTCAATTAACCATTGAATTGCTTGATGATAGTTTGGAGCGACTAAGCCAGACTGAGGAGCTTTTACTTAGCGGATACATCGCCGGCGATATCGATTTTCAAAAATTGATCAAACTCAAAGAAAATGAACTTACCCTTCAGCTACAGCAAGTAGCTGCAATGGTTGCTTATTACAATCAATTATCAGTTATCAATTATTTAATTAATCCTTAATACACTATTATGAAAACAACATCTATCGTATCGAAGACCTTCGCTCTGGCAATACTTGTGCTACTTTTCTCTTGTGGAAATGCAGGTAAAAAAGAAGATAAAACCGCCGAAAAACCTGCAATGGAACACAGCGAGCACCAAATGACTCAGGCTGAAGCAAATCTTGGCCCAGAATTTACCTCGAAGTACGTTTGCCCGATGCATTGTAAAGGCAGTGGAAGCCATGAAGAAGGTAAGTGCCCTGTTTGTGGAATGACCTACGTGCTTAACGAAGATTATCAAGAAGAATCAGAAGAAAATCATAATCACTAAAAGATGGTTAATAGGGTTACCTCTCAAAAAATTAGAAAAACACACCGCTACCTAGGGCTATTCTTAGGAGTTCAATTTTTAATGTGGACGATCAGCGGTCTTTATTTTAGCTGGACTGATATCGATGAAATCCACGGAGATCATTTTCGAAGCGAGCCTAAGCAACAGGTTTTTACGGATCTCGCTGGGCTTTCAGAGCTTTCCTTTGATCAGCCGGTTGAGAGTTTGGTGCTCACCAATCTTTTAGGGGAACCCTATTATTTTGTCAATGAATCTACTCTGATACATGCGCAATCAAGTGTAATTAAAAACGGTATTAGCGAAGAGGAGGCGGTTGCTATTGCCCGTGAGAATCTTCGCGATGATTTAATGCCTAGCGAAGTATCACTTATTGAAACTACCGATGCGCATCACGAATATCGCGGCAAAAAATTACCCGCCTATCAAATATCTTTTGACTCAAAAGAAAATGTGACCGCCTACGTTTCGGTAATTGATGGTTCTTTTCAAACCGTTCGACACCAAGATTGGAGATGGTTTGACTTTTTATGGATGACCCATACCATGGATTATCAAACTAGAGACGACTTTAACACACTATTACTTCGATCGTTCTCACTATTAGGGCTGATTACTGTTCTTAGTGGTTTTGTTCTTTGGGGGATATCATCACCAACGATTCGACGTTTTACTAAATAAGCTTATTTATGAAAAAGCAACTTTTTCTACTACTTGCCCTACTAGCTACACTAAGCTGTTCAGATAAAAAGAAATCTGAAGGCAAAGAGGAATCACATAACCATGAGCAGTCATTGACTTACACCTGCTCGATGCACCCTCAGATTACTCAAGATGCACCAGGGAGCTGTCCAATATGTGGTATGGCCCTTATTGAAAAGGATCAAAATATAAGTGCTACTGACCCATCTACCTTGTCGTTTACTGAAGAAGCGTTATCACTTATGAAAGTGGAGACCTTCACAGTAGGGAAATCAGTGGGTTCATCTACCTCGAAAGACCTGTCGGGTAGTATTCAAATAGATGAAACCAAACGGTTTGATCAGACTACGAAGTACAGCGGAAGAATCGAGCGATTATTTGTTCATTCTGAAGGAGAGGTGATTCAAAAAGGTCAAAAGATTGCTGAAATCTTTTCTCCTGAAATATATAAAACCCAAAAAGAGTTATTGATTGCTGCAAGGTCGAAGAATAATCAGCCTCAGTATTATCATGCAGTTCGTGAAAAGCTGCGAATTATGAAGTTTTCTGATCAGTGGATCGATGCCCTTGAGTCTAGAGGCGAGGCAGAAGCTTACTTTGATTTAGTAGCTGAAACGGGCGGAACCCTCATCGATTTAGCAATCAGCGAAGGTGATGCCGTTAAAAAAGGTCAACTACTTTATACCACCGCAGATTTATCCGCGGTTTGGGCACAATTAGATGGGTATGAGAATGACCTTGAAAGTATTTCGGTAGGTCAAAGGGTGCTACTTAAAAGCACTAACCTTTCCACTTTTACCTCAGAGGGCACCATTAGTTTTATCGACAAGGTACTTAATGAAAAAACACACACCTATAACATTCGAGTGGAAGTCTCAAACGATAGTGGGGTCTTAAAGCCGGGAATGTTCGTTCAGGCAACTTTGGAGCCGAGAGAATCTAACGGGCTTCAAATACCTGCAAGGGCAGTTCTTTGGACAGGAAGACGTTCACTAGTTTATGTTCAGAACGCTTCATCGAGTTTTGAACTACGTGAAGTTGAGATAGATCAAGAAGATACTGAATATTATAAGGTGCTATCTGGTCTTACTGAAGGAGAGTCTGTGGTGGTTAGTGGCGCATTTCAAATAGATGCCTCTGCACAATTAAGAGGACTTCAATCAATGATGAGCTATCAAACAGAAGCTAGCGAAAGCATAGCGCCTATTACTGCTCAAGAAGATTCAATGATGAGTGTACTTATTCAGCCTTATCTAACTCTTAAAGATGAACTTGTTCGTTCTGACGCTAAAGCTGCTAGTGCGGCGGTGACCAAAATGTTATCGCTTCTTTCAGATAAAAAATATGCCTTCTCAAGATCAAATTTAAAGGCGCTCCTGGGGTCTTTTCAGAAAACAGATGACATTGAAGAGCAACGAGAGTTTTTTCGTCTAATCTCAAATGAAATGATTCAGTGGGCGTCTTCTACTCAGTCGGTTTCGAATAAACTCTATGTTCAGTTTTGCCCAATGGCAAACAACAATAAGGGCGCAAAATGGCTAAGCACCGAAGAACAGATTCGTAATCCTTTCTATGGAGATGCAATGCTTACATGTGGCAGTATCGTGGAGGTAATCGAATAATTAAGGGAAGAAACTTTTAATGATAAAACCGTTATACTGTTATAGTGTAGCGGTTTTTTGTAATATAATTATTTACCATAATCAATTATTTTTTATTGTTTATCACTAATTTATTTACTTTTATCATTAAAATTTAACTTGATTAGTTTATGGAAACTAAGGGCAAAAAAATTATTGACAGGAGTTCAACGATATTTTTGAAATTAATCCTCTATGTATTGAGTCTTGGAGCTATTTCACTTTCGGTATTTCTAATTTTAAACACAATCAAATTAGATCTTGTTGGAGGATATAAACCAATTTTGATTGGAGTGTCGATTTCCATGCTTCCTTTTTTATTTATTTTCTATCAATCTCTTCTGCTACTCAATTTGATTGATAAGAATCAATCATTAACTGAGTATTCAGTAAATGCTTTGAAAAATATCAAATGGACTTCACTTTTTATCAGTTTGCTATACTTGGTAGGCTCACCTTATGTTTTTATTGTCGCTGAAAAAGACGATGCTCCCGGGGTAGTAGCTCTTAATATGTTACTTATCATTGGACCTTTTACGGTTGGGGTTTTTGCTTCCATTTTACAAAAACTATTGATTAATGCAATTGATTATAAATCAGAAACAGAATTAACAATCTAAGGGGATGGCAATAGTTGTAAATCTTGATGTTGTAATGGCTCAAAGAAAAATGTCTTTGAATGAACTATCTGAAAAGGTAGGAGTATCACTATCTAACTTATCAATACTCAAAACAGGCAAAGCAAGGGCCATTCGATTTTCTACATTGGAATCTCTCTGTGAAGCTTTAGATTGTCAGCCTGGTGATTTATTAGAATTCAACACAGAAAAAAAATGAAACACCTAAAAATTATTCTCACAGGAATCCTTCCTATAATAATTACAATCATTGGAGTATTAGCTATAGTTGCCGGAGAATTAGATGATGCACCCGGAGCAATTTTGATTGGGGTTTTAATAATCGTTGGGGGAGCAATTTTGAATATAAGATTAATTAAAAACTTATTTAATCATGAATTTGACACTAATTAAAAGAACATTATCTCCTCTATTACTATTGTTGATTCCACTTTTTGGAAACATTTTTTCTAACCAAGTCAATTGGTCTTTATTTGACTTTATAGTCATGGGGTTTTTGTTGGTATTAACAGGGTTAAGCATACATTTTATCTTGGAGAAGGTTAGGAACAAAACATTTAGAATAGTGCCTATTATTTTTGTTTTAATAATTTTTCTGATGATTTGGGCTGAGTTAGCAGTAGGAGTTTTTGGAAGTCTGATTGCCGGTA
>Ga0222715_10006361_pt1 | contig 9988 bp, 8 predicted proteins | sample C33_9DmetaG_FD_165056 | JGI IMG/M metagenome (GOLD analysis project Ga0222715, IMG submission 165056) | Estuarine water microbial communities from San Francisco Bay, California, United States - C33_9D | ecosystem: Environmental > Aquatic > Marine > Unclassified | place: USA: California... | reverse complement strand
GTTGCTGCCCCGAAATCCATGCCTCCATTAAGATCAACAAAGACTTTAGAAACTACAATTCTCACCATCGGATCATTAGTTGGAGTCAAGGGAGCGGGAATTAGTTTTTCAATTAGTCCTGGTTCTGTTCTATAGAAGGCTTTAACAGCTACCATCTTTGCTTCAAAAAATTCTAGGTTATTTTCTGCTGCGACACGCAGCTCCTCGGGTGATTTAACAAAACGTAATTGCGACATTATCCCTCCTATGTAATCATAGCTATCTTAACCCTTACACATAAAAAGACAAACATTATGCCAAAACAAGAATTTCCATTTCCAATGCCAAATGGCTGGTTTTGTATTACCCGATCAGCAGATATCAAAATCGGTGATGTTATAGCTCTCAAATTTTGTGAAAAGGATGTGGTGGCTTTTAGGACAGAATCTGGAGAGGTGTCTGTATTGGATGCTTTTTGTCCACACTTGGGTGCTCATCTTGGTAAAGGCGGTTGTGTTAAGGGAGAAACTATTGAGTGCCCTTTTCATGCGTGGCGCTGGAACACAGATGGTTCATGTGCTGAAATTCCTTACGCAAATAACTTTCCTCCAAAAGCCAAAGATACAAAAATCTTTCAATATCCAACTAAAGAAGTAAATGGTTTCATCTGGGCTTGGCATCACCTCTTAAAAGAAGAACCTTATTTTGATCTTCCAGTGATTGAAGGATTTAATGGCGACGATGAAAAATGGAGTAAAGTTTTTGAGTACGAATACAAAATTAATACCGTGCTTCAAGAAATTGCCGAAAATGATGTAGATCAAGCGCATTTTCCTAAAGTGCATGGTTCGCCAACTTTGCCAGAGACCGAGGCGATTGTTGATGGCATTTACAGAAAGACCATTGCAGAAACGTTAATGGATCCCAGCAATGACAGCGTTTCAGAAGAACATAAAGTTCATGATCATGGGATGTTTAATACCACCTTTACCAGAGAATCTTGGGGTCTTGGATGCGTTGGACTCAAAATGATCAACCTTCCTCCTTCAGGAGGAGAATTTATTATGGTAAATGCATCCTGTCCTGTTGATAAAAATACCTCCATTCTAAGATGGTCCATGAGGGTATCCAAAGATATTCAAGATGAAATTGGCATGGCCATTGTTGATGGTATTGCAAATGGAGTGCTTGATGATATGCCTATCTGGGACAACAAAAGTTACGTCGCTGATCCTATCCTATGCGATGGGGATGGTCCGATAAATAAATTTAGAAAATGGGTAAGTCAGTTTTATTCTGAAGTACCTAACTAATGGCAAAAGTACATTTCTTTTATTCAACCATGAATGCAGGTAAATCTACTGCATTGCTCCAATCTAATTACAACTACAATGAGAGAGGAATGGAAACCCTTCTTCTGACTCCCAAAGTGGATGCCGTTGCAAATAAATCTATGGTCCACTCAAGAATAGGCTTGGAGGCCCCTGCAATAGTTGTAGATCCAGAAATGAATATTTTTGATTATGTTTCAAACCTGGTAAAAGAAAGATCGATAGCGTGTGTCTTAGCGGATGAGGCACAATTTTTTAGCAAGGACCAAGTTAGGCAACTATGCCAAGTAAGCGATATTTTGAATATCCCTGCAATGTGTTACGGCATTAGAACAGATTTTCGTGGAGAACTCTTTGAGGGAAGTGCAGAACTTTTAGCGCTTGCAGATAACCTTGTTGAACTTAAAACAGTTTGTGATTGCGGAAGAAAAGCTACCATGGTGGTTAGGCTAGATAGCAATGGCAACATCGTGAAAGATGGAGCTAAGATACAGATTGGAGGAAACGATTCCTATAAAGTCTATTGCAGAAAGCACTTTCGTGAACTAACCCATCTTATTTGATCAACTTTGAAACTTAGCTGTTTTTAGTATTTCAAATAGAGGATCGCGCTCCCCTGGCACACCGCGATGACATCCTTGAACCATTGGATGCTCAAAATCAACATTACTAGGATCCGATGTATACACCCAATCCGCATCAACTGCTCTGGATAAAAATTTCCAAATATCCTTGCGCTTTTCATAGACATCAAAGTAACGACCTCCAATCAGAACATCAAATGGCTTCTGGTCGCCTTTGACTTGATGAAATGCGATGATATAAGTTTCTCCCTCTGCCTTGGTCTCAGATATAAACTCAATGTTATGAGTAGTGACATTGTGGTGCAGGATAAGCATGTCCTTTTGAATGCTTGGTAAAGTATCTATAAATTCCATGGCACTGCCTTTAAAAAATACTCCGTGATCATCGGTTGCATCCTCATGATATAGGGAGCGCATGAGGACATGATCGTGCCTATCAGCTGCTCTGCAATATATATTGACTAAATCCCTAATAGCATCTTTATCAATCAGTTTTTGTATATCATCCGATAGTCTTTCCATTTTTAACTCCTGAATTACAATGTAGTTAACTATTTAATTATGCCTTAAATGAAATATCAGCACTTACTTAAACCTGGAAGCATTGGCTCAATGACTTTAAAAAATAGATTTGTCATGGCTCCTATGGGATCAAATTTTGCACAAGAAAATGGTACAGCTGGAGAACGGCTCAGGGATTATTACATTGAAAGAGCTAAGGGAGGTGTTGGATTAATCATTATGGAAACCTCAGCTACAACCTGGCCAGAGGGTGCATCTATGCCAAATATGCTGGGTTTTTCAAATGAAGATTTCTTACCGGATTTAAGAAAACTAACTGAAGAAATTCATCAATACGATTGCAAGGTTGCAGCCCAACTAAATCACAGTGGCAAAATTTCCCAAGAAGATGTAGCAGCGGGAAGAAGCATCCCAGTTCCATCTATCCCTAAAGGTGCCAAAAGCGATATGTTTGGTTTGCTCACCATGGAAGAGTTATCCAACTTTGTAAAAGCTGCAGGCCCAGACGGCAAAGGCCCTCGATATTATGTTATGAGTATAGAAGATATCAAAACCGAAATTAAAAATTTTGGAAAAGCAGCCATCATTGCACAAAGAGCTGGATTTGATGCAATTGAGCTACATGCCGGCCATGGCTATTTGATATCTAGTTTTCTATCTCCTGCAGTGAATGTGAGAGAGGACGAGTACGGAGGCACTCCTGAAAACAGAGCTCGATTCCTTGCTGAAGTTATTCAAGAAGTGAAGTCCGTTACTTCATCTCAGCTTCCTGTCATAGTGAGATTGGATGCAAAAGAATATCGCGTAGAAGGCGGTATCACTGAATCAGATTTTTTAACTACCATAAAAATTGCTGAAAGCTCAGGCGCTGATGCTATAGATGTAAGCTCCTATGGCAATCCAGCAAAAGGTATTGCATTTACTGAGGCTCCGCTTGTTCACGAGCCTGGAGGTTTTATTCAATTTGCAAAAAAAGCTAAAGGAGAAGTTGCTATCCCCATATTAGCGGTTGGCAGAATTGATATAGAAAAAGCTAACACTGGCATTGGCCAAAATGATTTTGATTTTGTAGTCATGGGAAGAAAGCTTCTTGCTGATCCTGAATTACCTCAAAAAGTTGCCTCCAACCAAATCGATTTAATTAGACCCTGTATTTATTGCTACATTTGCGTTAGTAAGATATTTATTAATCAACCTATGTGTTGCGCAGTCAATGCAGATATGGGTAATGAGCACATTCAAAAAAATATTATAGCCACAGATAAAATAAAGCATTTTCTAATCATCGGAGCAGGTCCAGCTGGAATGGAAAGCGCTAGAAGATTAAGTTTAGCAGGGCATAAGGTCACGCTTTGGGAAAAAAGTAACCGGTTGGGAGGAACAGTTAATATTGCGGCTTTAGCTTACGAGCCAAATCAACCTCTGATTGCATATTATGAAAAAACATTAGAGAGGTTGGAAGTTAATGTTCTCACAAACAAAGAGGCCTCTGTGGAAACCATAAAAGAGTTAAATCCAGATCATGTAATATTAGCAACTGGAGCAATTCGAAATGCGCCTCCTTTACCAGGTAAAAATCAGAACCATGTCTTTGACGGTGAAGAGTTAAGAGGACTGTTATTTGGTCCCTCTCCTGCCAAAAAATCATTTAATCCATTAACTAAATTCATTTTGGCTACGGGAAGAATAATGGGATTTTTATCTAACTTAAATTTAATGAGATTTTTTAGTAAGTTTTGGATGCCCTTAAAGAAAGATGTTGTCATTATTGGTGGAGATTTGGTCGGCTTAGAATTAGGTGAATTTTTACAAGAGCGCGGTAGAAAAATTACTATCTTGGAGCCTACTGAAAACTTAGGTATGAACCTTAGTATAGTTAGAAGATCTCGAGTAGTGCATTTACTAGAAGAGCATGGGGCAACCATTCACAGAAATTGCAGTGAAATTGAAATTCTAAAGGATCATGTGAATTATCAGATCAAAGGTGACCAACAATCTGTATCAGCACCTCAGGTAATTATTGCAATGGGAACTGAAAGCAACAGCGCTTTGATGGAAGAATTAAGGGCTACAAATATTCCTTTTAGCAGAATTGGGGATGCAGAAAAAGCAGGTTACATTCATGGAGCTGTTTGGGGTGCTAGAGATAAAGTAAACGAGTTACTGCAACTTAATTAGAAATATATCGAACCCAGATTCTCCAGATAATAAAACTTAACAGTAAAAGCAAGATGCCTCCCGCAATATCGCCCGCAATAAAGCGAATCACTCTAACTGGATTAGTTTCTACGCCTAGGGAAGATTGAGAGGTAATAAAATTGGAAAATAGACCATTTAGAAATGCTGAACTAATAACAATTAGTAGCAACTTTGAAGGTTCCCTGAAATAGAGCCTTCCCTTCCATTGATCAATAATTTTTGCCCAATATAAAAATGCCGCAACAGCAAGCACAGAAATCGCTCCAGCTAAAGATTCTAAATTGTGCCAAAGATTAATGTAATCGGTCCAAGGATGAGGATTTAATTTAACAATCTCTTCATTAATCATAGGAGAAATTAAAGATCCAAAAAATACAGCCCAAAAACCGACCCAACCAAATGCAAGAATAGCAATATATCTGACTCCATGAGGTAGGAAAATTAAACTGCCCATATCGTTACCACTAGTAACATGATTTAAGATGACCTCATACCAAAAAATATAAACAATAATGTAGGCAGCAGCAGAGTATAGAAATTGTTCTGTCAGGGAAAGCGAAGTTAGAGCTTCAATTGGACGTCTTAGATTCATTGAAGAATAATTTCTCCCTCTTTCATCACAAAGATTACTGACTCTAAAAGAGTTATATCATCGAGCGGATTTCCATTAGTGCCAACAATATCAGCAACATAGCCCTCTTCTATTCTTCCAATATCATTTACCCCAAATAATTCAGCTGTATTTATTGTGGCAGCCTGAATGGCTTGCAATGGGGTCATGCCCCATTCCACCATATATTTAAATTGCTTCTTATTTTCTCCATGGGGAAAGATGCCCGCATCGGTTCCAAAAGTAATTTTTGCTCCAGCCTCTACGGCTTGCTTAAAGTTCATTCTTTGAATCTTTCCAACAGTTCTCTCTTTTTCTAGAGACTCTTCCAAGATACCTTTTTTGGCACCCTCGCCAAGAATATAATCCGACACGTAAATATCCATTGATAGATATGTGCCTTTTTCAATAGCTAATTGAATAGTCTCATCATCAATAAAGCTGGAATGCTCAATGGAGTCTACTCCTGCTCTAATTGCAGTTTTGATACCTTCTAAACCATGTGCATGGGCGGCAACTTTCATGCCATGGTTATGCGCCTCTGAAACAATGGCTTCCATTTCTTCATAAGTAAATTGTTTAGCATTAACATCTGTATTTTTAGACATCACTCCGCCTGTAGCACAAAACTTAATCAGGTCAGCTCCAAATTTACGATTGATTCGTACAGCTTTTCTTGCATCCCAGGGATTGTCTACAATTTGATGAGGAGTATTTTCTAAAGCGGTTTTTGAGTAAGGAAACAAATTACTATCACAATGTCCGCCTGAGATTCCTAAAGGTGGACCAGAAACTAACAACCTGGGTCCTTTTACAGTTCCTTCATCGATTGCTTGTTTTAATGCTACGTCAGCAAATTCTGGAGCGCCCACCATCCTTACTGTAGTAAACCCACTACTAAGAGTTTCATAGGCATTTTTTACTCCATGAATAGTAGAAAAATACGTGGAATTACCGATAGATGCATAGCCCTTTTTGCTGGTATCACCAATTAAGTGGACGTGCGAATCCATGAGCCCAGGGATTAATACAACATCTTTCAATTGAATAACTTGGGTATCCTGTGAGGTTTTGATGTTGGGCCCAACTTTAACAATCTTGCCATCTCTGATCAGAACATCTGAAGACATGAGCTTGCCACTAACAACATCCAAGACTGACTTTGGTTGCAAGAGAATGTCATTGGCGAAAAGTGAGGAAGACAGAAGAATTAATCCAAGAAATCGAAGCATAGGTAGATCCTTTTTAATTACTCTATTCTATGCAGTTAAATGCTTAGTGCAAAGAAAATAATTGGTGGAGCCAAGGGGGATCGAACCCCTGACCTCAACGCTGCCAGCGTTGCGCTCTCCCAGCTGAGCTATGGCCCCACGAATGTAGCATTTTAATCATAACTAAGTGCATTTGATAGTTTATTTAAATCGATTGATGCAATTCAAGAGGTGCGTTTACAATGAATCATGGCAAATAATTTACAACTTATCTGCGGTCTCTTTGGACTAGAAAATTTTTTTCCGAACGAGGGTATCCGTAGTTACATAAAAATTGCGCAAGAAGCAGAAGCCTTGGGCTTTGATGCTGTGAGCGTTACTGATCATGTGGTGATGGGAAAAAATTTGCATAAATATCCCTTTGGAGACTTTCCATTACCTTCAGAAGCTCCATGGTACGAACCTCTGAGTGTTTTAAATATGATAGGTTCTCACACTTCGTCTATTAAATTAGCTACGGCTATATTAATAACCCCTCTCAGAAACCCTGCTCTTCTTGCTAAGACGGTAGCAACGATTGATGTTATCTCAAACGGACGGCTTGAGTTAGGAGTAGGACTTGGATGGCAAAGGGAAGAATTTGAAGCTGCTGGAGTAAAATTTGAAGATCGAGAAGAAATTTTTTGGGAAACTCTTGAAATCATCAAAAAATTCTGGTCAGAGAGCCCCGTAAGCCATCACGGTAAACATTTCCAGTTTGAAGATATTTGGTGCAACCCAAAACCCATTCAAGGTAAAAATATACCTTTGTTATTTGGTATGAAAATGACGCCTGAAAATGCTCATAAAATTGCTGTAATTGGTGATGGCTGGATCCCAATTAAAACCAGCAGAGAGTTTATTAGGGATGGATTTTCAACTCTCGCAACTGCCTTTGAAGGCTTAAAAAATACCCCACCAAGAATTAGAGGTCAATTACCTACCATTACGAATGATCAAGGCTATCCTGATCTTGATAAAACATTGGCTGAATTTGAGAAGTCTTTTGAAGCTGGATTAAAAGAGATAGAGTTTTTCCCAATAAACTTCATTCAATCGGCAGATGATATTAAACCCACCTTAGAAAAAATTGCTCAACTCAAGGAACAATTATGAAATCGGTATACGAACATTTAGTGATAAGTTACGCAGATCTTATTGATGCTAGAAATTTTAGGGGTTTAAAAGAAATTTTGTGGGATGATTTTTCTATGACCGGTGCATTTGAGTTAAATGGAGCTGAAGCATTTATAACTTCCTTGGATCAGCTAAATAATTTTGAATCTACTATGCATCGAGTTTCAAACATTCAGTTTCATGCAGAAAACCAAGATAAACTAACCGGATCATGTTATTGCATTGCAAGTCATATCTCCCATCATGAAAATGGCAAATCTATCTTGGATATGGGAATAATATATCGAGATACACTCGAAACTAGAAACGGGCAAACTAAGATCATTGAGAGAAATTTCTCCATGGTCTGGCAAGAGACCAGAAACCTCTAAAAACTCCATAAAACCTTTACTATCATATATTTTCAAAGTATTGTAATAACATAAAACATATATAGTTTGGGGAAAATTATATGAATAAATTATTATCAGTTTTTGCTTTCTTTATGTTTACTGGCTCACTTCTTGCTCAGGAAGTAGAGGAAGTGATCGTGACAGCAAATAAGAAAGAGCAAAATGTTCAAGATATTCCTATGAATATCACGGTTATTTCTGAGCAAACCCTTCAAGACAGAGGGATTGCAACACCAGAAGACTACCTAAGAACTCTAGCCGGAGTAAGCACTCCCGGTGGATCGGAAAATTTTACCTTTAGAGGACTTAATACCGCTACCGCTCAAAGAGGCTCAGGGACTACATCCGTCTTTATAGATGAAATTGGTGGATCAATGACGAATCTATTTGATGTAGAAAGAGTCGAGGTGCTTAGAGGGCCTCAGGGTACGCTTTATGGTTCAAATGCCATAGGAGGCACAATCCGTTATATCATCAACAAACCTGATGCATCTGCTGCCTACGGTAAAGTCCAAGTTGGCTATGGTGAAAAAACAAAAGCATCAGACTCGATTACTCGTTTTAACGCCATGTACAACTTACCTTTAACCGCTAACTACGCACTAAGAATGGTTTACACCTCAAACGTAAGCCCAGGTATTTATAAAAACATCCAAACTGGCAAAACAGTTGGAGAAGAAGATGATTCCTCTATTATGGTGACACTCGGCTTTGATGAAGGTCCTTTGTCTGGAAACATCAGATACTTTGAACACACCAGAGATGATTTAGGTATCAAAGAGCCAGGACAAGATAAACCAGGTAATGCTGATGTTTATGTGGCAGATTGTCCAGCAGCATCAAGCTACTGGTATAACTTTGATGGCGACCCAACATGTTCTAGACTATCAGCGATCACAAATTTCTATGACGATGAGTGGAATGCGTGGGCCGGAAGTCTCGGTGGATCTCCTTCTAACGCACTCAAAAATTACGATCCTAGATACGCGCATGCAAGCGCTTCTGATGAGAGACATGAGACAACAATTTCAACACTCTCTACTCAAATTAATTATGATTTTGATGAGTTCAGAGCATCGTTAATTATGTCTGCCAGAGAATATGATTACGACTATTACACCGATTGGGCCAGAATCGATATGGACGATTTTGTTGCTGCACCTCTTTGGGTTGATGACGACAACGATACCTATAACACTACTGAGCTTAGATTAACTTCTAATCCCGGAAAAATTGAGTGGACCGTTGGCTACTACTCTTCAGAATTTGATGGTGGAAATGGTGTAGTTGAAACTCAGTATGGAATCACCAGAGATTGGCTTGAGTATGTAATGTACTATGCGGCAGGATTAGATCCAGCTGACTACTCAGGAGATGTCTACTGCCCTCCTTTCTGTCAAGGCTCTAAAGGCTACCCCAATCTTTATTACGGTTCTTACGAAATCAGTTCGTATAGCGAAGAAACTTCATACTATGCGCAAGCTGATTTCCATCTTGATGATACTTTAACTCTAACGGCTGGTATTAGAGACTACACATTAGAGGATGGATTCCAAAGCAGCGAGTACGGTATCTTTTATTTAGGCTCAGGCAACAATGGATGCGATGGAACCTCACCAGATGGAGTAACTTGCTCTCAGGAGAGCGGAAAAGAGAGCGACACCAGAACAAAAGTTGCTCTAACCTATAAGCCAAACAGTAATTTAACTCTCTTTACTACACAAGCATCTGGCTACAGGCCTGGAGGTAATAACTCTGCCCTTCCATATTTTTGTGCTCAAGATCCTGTGGCTCAAAAAACATTTACTAGAAGATACAATTCAGATGATGCAAAAACAACTGAGTTTGGAATAAAGATGAGAGGATCAAACTTCCAATTCAATGCAACATACTTCATGGTGGATTGGACAGGAATTATTATAGGAGTCAGACCAGGGTGCGGTTGGTCTTATAACTTTAATGGTGGTGAGGCAGAAACAAAGGG
>Ga0222715_10006355_pt1 | contig 9990 bp, 6 predicted proteins | sample C33_9DmetaG_FD_165056 | JGI IMG/M metagenome (GOLD analysis project Ga0222715, IMG submission 165056) | Estuarine water microbial communities from San Francisco Bay, California, United States - C33_9D | ecosystem: Environmental > Aquatic > Marine > Unclassified | place: USA: California... | reverse complement strand
AAGGACCCGTATAGTTTACAGCTATTTGGCATTTTTTCATATTATTGCTAAGTTGGACCCTTTGGATCGCATCTTCCGCTATTTCACGGGCCTCTCTGTCCTCTGTTACGGCATAATTTCTATAGCTCAGACATGCGATACTGTTTGGGGTACTACTATCAGGGTTTATGTAGAGCTTGCCTTTGTTGAAAATAGGGGCTTTTTCGCTGTCTCTGTCAGAGTAGCTAAATAAGGCCAGATTTCCATTTATCCATACTTTGAAAACATTGTATCTATCAGGATATACCGTCTCTTTGAAAGATACCAGGATATGACGGTAACATGCGCTCGGATCCATTAACGTGTTAGCAACAATCTTCACATTCTGAACACCGTCCACCGTTGCGAATGATATATCTATTGTTGATGTATTGTCGTTTATACTTATATTAGGTTGAGGCATGGTTTCGATTCCTTTTCTCAAAATGACCCCAGACAAAGTTCCTAGGGCAACAAAATCATAGGTGTATTCGACTCCTCCTTCCTGATCGATCGATTTCTGAATTGGAATGTAGCTGTCCCCATATCCCCTGGACGTGTTGACCGTCATACTCCCTGTATGAGGAACGCCCCCTATGATACGACTTATGGTTCTTTTTGAATATTTGTCCCGTCTGATGAATAAATTGACAACCACAAGATATGCAAATAACACAAGGGCAAACGATACCAAAATATTGATTGCGATTGAAACCCTGATATCCATATAGTGCCATGAAAAAAACAGAAGCTAACTGAACAATTCCTTCCTCGTCCTCTCGTAGAAGCCTGTGCCCTCAATGTAATTTTTTCGATAGACAATCTGGGAATCGGTGGGAGGAATCAGAATCTCTATTTCTATGTCAGCCCCCCAGCGAACGGTTTCTAGAGAGATATTATCCATAGTCTCTATATAAAAGTCTAGTTTTTGAGTTTTTGGACATGTCGTGAGCATCTTATACAACACTTCAGAAGAAGATGATCTCCCAGATATCGTATGTGTCAACGGGCTTTTCAGAATCTTGTATGAGTTTGTCTCGATAAAGTTCGACCTGAGATATACTATGATTTCTCTTGATATGTCAACCATCTTCTTGAATGTCTTTGCCTGAGATGGCAAAATATCGACATATGCATTGCCTGTTCCGGCAAAAGGCGCGTATACAGAGTAAGTATCAGAGGTAGTGTTTGTTGCGACCACTCTGTCTCCAGAAGTAGACAAAGAAAACACGATATCGGGCGAGTTCACAGCTGTATTGCATGCCAGGATAATCTCGTCTGGATCGAGATCCCCAGTTTCAACCTCACTATCGACGACAATTTCCCCGTTCTTCTTAGTGGTTATCTGTTTGTTATGATCGTCGACGATACAAGGTTTTTCCACACTAAAATTAACTATTTTAATGGATCTTACATTCTCCAAAGGATATGGAAAGACCACATCTTTTCTTCCCATAGAGCTCAGAGTAATCGATCTCTTCACCGTTACCCAGTCCTTAATCGTCTCCGTATCCATTCTTTTCAAACAAAATCAACAGTGTCTTCTTCATCAAAATCCTTCCACCCCAAAGCTCTGTAGCTTCTTTTTCTAGAGTTTGTTTTGTATTTCAGACACGGGTCTATCAGGTCTACAACCAGAGTCCCCTTTTCGTGTTTTTTTCTCATAGCTCTTCCTACACATTGCTCCACATTAGCTGAAGGAGGAGTAGCAAACATAATAGTATCTGCTCTTGGACAATCCAGGCCCTCGGCCGCCATAGACACCGTCATGAACATAATCTTGGCATTTTCCAACGTAGAATCCAACTCAGATTGATGTATCCCTCCCATGTAGAACCCCAGTTCTCGGGGCCCTGGGCGCTCACCCTCCTCTAGATCCATTAGATTCTTGTGAAGATATTTAAGAAGTTCCTTCCTTTGAGACAGCACAATGACGCAATTTCTCTCCTTCTCTCTTACTCTATACCAGAGATCTCGAAGAATACGAGATGTGTCTCTCAACCTGAGTTTGTCTGAACATATGTTGGTAAGTGTCTCAACGTATGAAAGCTTTCCTCTAATGACAACAGGGTCCACGTAGCTGACTGTGTGAAATTCAACATTTAAAATCTCTTTAGAATTTCTATCAACCTTGAAGATAATTGGGCCAAGATGCGCGTTGATAACGTCTGTCATGTTGTCTGTTCTCTCAGGAGTAGCAGACAACCCAATTCTATAAGGACTGTCTACAATACCGTAAACCAAGCAATTGATGAAAGTCGTAGCTGCTATATGGTGGACCTCGTCGAAAATAGCGAGGGTTGTCCCAGATAACATTTTTCTATATGCTGAAATATTATCTTTTCTCGTCAGTGACTGAAGAGTTACCGTCATAAACATTGCGTCTTTATCCGGTTGCTTACATCTGCTAATATCCTCAACGATTGCTCCAGGGCAAAATGTTCTGATAGCATCGCTCCATTGTTTTGCCAGCCAGGAAGTGTGTACAACTATAACTGTCTGGCCTCCCTTTTTTCTCATTAGATGGACAGCTATGTAAATCGCCAACGCTGTTTTCCCAAATCCACACGGCATACATACAACCCCATTGAACCCCTTCTCACTCGACTTCTCAAAACACTCTTGTTGATAGTTTCTGAGGGTTCCCTTGAATTCAACCTTTTCATTCTCAACCTCTAAATCAGGGATAGATCTAAACCCTAATCTCCCAAATTCTTCAGAACCTCTGTAACGCGGAAGATAAATTTTTCTGTTATTTCTATCCTCAACCCACATATTGAAATCTTCCATAACTATATCTCCTTTGTAGTTTGTCATACGTCTTTTGCATATGAACTTATCCCTTTGAAACGATGTTCCTGAATTGATCTTGAACATTGTATTCTTCTGTTACAATACAAAAAAACTTTATTTTTTTCCTCTACCTAGAGGTCATCTGGTTTCTTTGCTGCCAAGTTCTTTCCACAGCAGGCCAAAAATTGAAAAATCGGGGGATAGTGTTGCCATCATCCATAACCACAATAGGCCAGTGCCTGCACACCACGATGTCGACCGCCGACGAAATCGTTATCGTCTCCGTCAAGCCCACGGGCACGCCCAAGAGGCGCGCCGTGTGCTACGAGACTCCGGAGGAGTGGCTCCGCCAAACCAGGCGGAAGCTTACCAAGGAGAAGAAGCTTGCCCTGAAGAAGAAGAAGCTTGAGGAGAGGATGAAGAGGTGGATAAAGGGGAGACCTGAGGAGGAACTCGCGACCGCGAGGCGGACGATGGAACGCTGCATCCGGTGCGGCAAGAACCGCGACATCATCGTCGCTGCCATCGACAGGATGTTCACCACCTTCCTACTGCGGTACGACAGTAGCGACGATACCACGGACGCGGTCGCGAAGTTTGCGGCGCTGTTCGACATCACCGAGCGCTTCAATGCCATCCTCGAGATGATCCACTCCACCACCGATAAAATCGGCGACGAGTACTGACTGCTTGGTCGCCGCGGTCATGTCCGGTGCCGATGTGTGTTTCATGTGTCGCATGTCGCATGTCGCATGTCGCGTGTCGCGTCGCGTCCTCCCATTCCTGGCGGAGACGTACCGCCGCGAGGCGCCCAGGACGGCGATGAAAAGGGAGCTCCCCGCAGGAGGAGGCTGGGGACCCTCCGCAGGGGGGGGGATTCCGTCCGCAGCGGGGCTCCCCGGGGGGGCGCCGAGGAGGGGTCCCCCCTGCAGCGCGGGTACTCGTGGCACGTGTGGCGGCCAGAGGCGCGGCGGGGCTGGCGCTCGGGTCATCAATTCATCGACTCTTCTTCTTCATGACCCAGACCCCGTCGCGGTAGAAAGGCTTCGACACGTCCACGCCGTAGATCGCCTTCATGAGGGCCGACACCTCCCGCCTCGGCATGGCGGTCATGGCGGCCGTGGCGGCCGTGCCGCCCGCCGAGTGGACCGTCCGGCGCAGGAAGGGGAGGGGGTTGGTGCCCCTGAGCTCGGCGACCACGCCCGGCCCCGAGATCCACGCGACGCCCCCCGGGGCGAGCAGGCTGGTCAGCGTGCGGAGGGCCTCGGGACGCCACCGCCCCTCCTCAGTGAAGAACGCGGAGTAGTAGCAGCACATGGTGGCTACGAAGCGGAAGCGCCCGCGGAACTTCGCGGGGGGGAGGTCGGCGGAGCGGAGGTCGTGGACGATGTCCGGGCGGGTCCTCGGGTCCACGTCGAGCGTCGCGATTGCGCCGGAGCGGAAGCCCTCGGCGGAGACGGGGAACGGGAAGTCGCAGCTGGAGTCCCCCGCGACGAGCGGGTGATTCGCCCCGTGACACAGGATCAGGAGGCGCCCGTCGAGCACGGGCAGCGGGGACTGGCACGTCATTGATGATATAAAAAAAATTATTCTCAGACATGTTGCGATTGGGAAGAGGACAGAGTCTTACCGATGCCCTGAGTGTGAATACGGATTCATCTGTTGTATGCGCCTTAAAGACTTCACAACCTGAGTCATTTACTGATTTTTATACTTCTCAGGGAACCTCGTATATGTCGACGTCTGGAGGAGGAGATATTGTTTTTGGAAGCGGAACCCCCCGAACTCCAATGCTTACACTATCCCAGACTGGGACTACAATTCATACAGACATTTTAATAGAAGGCAATCTTAATATATCTAACTTCACAGTAAACGACGTTATTACATCAACTGGATTAGATGTAGGTGATATGAAGTTGAGGGATGCGTATTTCTATTTCCCAGGTTACATATATCTTCAGCCCCCGGGGGGACAAATTCCTTCTGGAATTTCCCCTGGAGACATAACGATTTCTGGGAAATTAACTTCTGGTTCTGTGGATTCGAGTGACGCTACCTTCAGCGGTGTTATGACATGCTCACAGTACTCAGCTTCAGGAGGGACGTGTGTGTTCAACGCTGGAGTAAATATATCCGGAATATTAAATGCTTCTACAGTTTTTGTTAATGAAGATGTTGAAATATATGGAACAACAACGCTTGCGGAAACTCAAATCAAAGGAACGCGGGATCTAGTCAGTGATGTAAGAACTGTACTAAACTCAGGAAACATCCTTAATGGAAGCTCAAATTTCGGGAGTACGTTAGGTGGTTCTCCTCAGTCAATAGAGTTCAGATCAAGCACCGACGACTTGAAACTGTCAAACACTTCCTCACTATCTTACCATGATATATTGTGTGTTCAAGATTCCAGAGTCATGGGTATAGGTACTCTTAACCCCCTTTCGGATGTCCACATCGTAAGTGGAGCTCGGGACCGGTCTCTAATGATAGACATCGTCCCTTTTGCGAAATCGACTTCTTCTAATTTCCCCGCTTTTCTTATTAGAAACTTCACCGGAAGTTCGAGCAATTATAAAGTATCCGCAGAGAGTAAAATGTTTGTTCAGAACACGGTAGGGGTTTCAAGAGGAGATGGGTTCTGTATCAAAATAGACAATGCTTCGTCTGTATACGGATGGGGAAACAACAATCACGGCCAACTCGGAAATTACGATGAAAAAATTACAAGGTATGCAAAGAATCTTGATCCTTCTGGGACTGGAACACCTCTTTCCATCTCAGAGGTCTGTGCAGGTAGAAGCCACACAGGTGCATTGACAGTGGGAGGTCTTCTTTATTTATGGGGGACTAAAGAAAAGGGAGAGACAGGGAGGACACCCTCCGAATATTCTGGAGGAAATCTTGTTTGGGAACACATTGGGCTCGGAGACGGTTACACTGTGGCTTTGGAGACAGGCGGGGCAGTATACTGTTGGGGAAGCATAGCTGAATCCGACGTTCCAGTCATTGTTTCTGGAGTATCTGGCGCAATACATCTTTCCTGTTCCAAGGATGTATTCTACGCTCTAACGGACACAAACCAAGTTTATAAAATAGAATCTCCCACTAACGTGGTAAATATCACTCCTCAACTAGAGGCAGTAAGTCCAGTCGGGACTTACCCTGTGTGTCTGGCGGCCTCTTCAAAGAATGTTGGAGTTCTATTTTCAAGCGGAGATATTGTTGTTTACGGTAATTCCAATGAACATGGCGAGTTTTGTGTAGATCCCTCTACAACCCCTGTTACTGTATACACTGCATCCTTGGTTATATCAGGGGAAGATATTGTGGCAATTTCATCAGGCGAAACCCACTTCTTGGTCATCAAACGTAATGGCTACGTTCTCTCTTGGGGGTCTAATATCTTTGGTCAGCTGGGCAGGGTTTCTGCAACACCATGGATTCCAGATAAAGTAAGAGACGATAATGCCAATACAGTATCTTTTATCAATGCATTCGATCAGAGCTCTTCATCTCTCGTCAACCTGCTTGATCTGTCAAACACTTCTAATGTTCCTTTCAGCTTCTCTAGGGGATCCCCACGTCTGGTGAGAGGTGCTGCAAACCATATGCTTGGATCAGCAAACTTTTCTTCTAACACATCCTCAGTATTGCTTGAAAGCGGGAAATTATTTATTTGGGGGAAAAATCAAAGTTCCGAACTTGGGGTTGTATCTTCGAGAGACTCCCTTGTCCCTGTTAGACCAAGAATGACAGCGTTTTCTGGTCCTATGGACGATCCAAACGAAACACTTAACATTGAAGAGATTTTCAAAATAGAGAGATCTGGAGACGTTACCGTCTCGGGAAGAAGCGTTTCTAACATTTTCCAGGCAATTTCTTACCTTGAGGCTCCAAAAGCCCACTTTGAACGATGGAACACAAGTCCCACTTCAGGGGGGTCAGACATTGTCTTAACAGAAACGTCTCTTGATATTGGGACAAGGTCTCTTAACGGGATAACATCTGCGGTTGCCGACAATATATTCGTTTCGAATATAACCGTCACGGGAAGCTTTAACCTGTCTAATTCCGACCTTGTAATTACAGGAGTATCTTCTGCTAAATTCAATTTCAAGAATACCACTAACGCTAATGCCGAAATTCTAGTAGAGAATCCGAATGGGAGTGCGGAAGTCGAATCAAGAGGCGAGGGGCCTGGAGCTTCGGGAATACTTAGGTCTAGCTACTTGAATGGAACAACAAATATTCAAAAAGAAATTAAGTCTGAATCAAGCGGAGTTAAGGACACTGTAACCCTGAACGTGGCTGGAACGACATACACTGAGACTTCTACATCTACCCATATTCTCTCTGATACCTCTGGAGACCGACTTCTTATGACGATCTCTACAAATCCAGTTGGAGGAGCTTCCAGCTTCCTTAGAACAGCTGTGGCGGTGGAGGGTAGCTATTCTACTGGTGGAAGTGTATTGGGACAAACCGTAAGGGTCCTTGGAGATGTATACCAAAATGATTTCAGTTCAAAAGTGGACCCCTCTATTTCCATTGACGCCTCATACCCATACTCCCGGGAGATTGTCTTTGGTCCTGGAGAAGGAGTAGCTGGAAATCTGTTGACGGTAAGAGGGAACACATACGTTGGAGGAACTTTGACCACTACGACTGGGACTGTACAAGCGAGCGATTCCAAGCTTAAGACGAATGTTGTGCCTTTAGACACATCTGAGGCGAAAGACTTCATAGGTTCTCTGAATCCTGTAAAGTTCGATTGGATACAAAACAAGGGTGAAGATGTCGGATTCATTGCTCAGGAAGTGAATAATGATCTTGTGACTGACCAGATCTCTGATAGTGTTCTTGGCATTAAGATGGATCGAATCATACCCTATCTCGTGGCGGAAGTCAAACGGCTGAGGGAAGAAATTGATACCATCAAAATGTATATTTGAAAAAAACACCTAGTCAGTAGTTCTCCCTTGTCATCTTTGAAAGTTTGCACATTCCGCATTCGTTCCTTGTTACCTTAATTTCTATGTTCTTGAAATCGTTCCTGAGCCGTGCAACAATATCTAGGTTATCTACTTCTGATTCTGCAGTGTTGCTCTCTTCAGATTCTGTGAAAGGTGATGATATTTCATCGTCAAGCTTTGGATCTCTGCTCAAATACTCCTCAAAGTGCTTTCTCAAGATGTCCCTGGCAAACTCTGCATCTACCTTACTGTAAACATTTGAAGGTATGTCAAACTTCAGGGTATTTTTCCCTATAAGAGCAGGTCTCTTGAAGAAGTATGTCCTTCTTATGTCAATCTCTCCAATAACGGGGTTAACCACTCCAAACGAAAACCATATATAGCAGTTGTGGTCCAGACTGAAAATATCGGAATCTCCAATCCCCAAGAATGCGTCGAGAGTCCCTGGGTATTCTTTATACGTAGGTGAGTCGATCTTCTTGAAGTCGCTCAGCCTCACGTTTTTAGAATTTCCAGAAATATTTTCGATTTCGACTCTGTAGGTAAGACCATCTGGACTTCCGAATGGCAAAGTCATCATTTCGATCGATGCGACCACCCTTTCGTTAGGTATAACTGCCTTTGTTTGACATGTCAATTTTTTCTCCGTAGGACTTACTGTAACTCCTCTGATCTGACGAACGGGAAGATCTATAGAATTTCTCAGAAGAAGCATAATATTGCTATTCTGTTCCTTCTTGTCTCCTACGCCGTAGGACACTTCAAAAGAAACATAGTCTTCCTCTTTCTGTCTAGAGGAAGCCCAAGTGTGACCTTGTGAGCACGTAAACAAGCTCAACATATTTTTTGAATTCATCTCTACAAGATTTATTTTTTTTGAAGTTCACGTATGGTCACAGAGGTTATCCTGTACATACTGTTGTTTGTAATCATAGCTGCCGCTGGAACATTCGTATATCTTCATCTCAGAGGCCTTGTCAAAGATAATTCAACCTCAATCGAAACTACTGCTACGGCTCTCGATGGGAGCGTTAAAGCAATAAACAATGAGATCCAGAGTTTAAAAGAGACTGATCTAACTAACAAGACATCTTTCTCCACTGGGGCTCTATCCTCAGATACCCTAAAAGTAGAGGGAAATATTGAAGCAGAGAGCATCCTCATCAAGGGCAGTACCGGGGACGTAATAAAAGCAAGCAGCGACGGCGGCGTCGTTGCTTCCGCGCTATCGACCGACTCGCTTAAAATAGGAGACATGACATTTTCTCCCGAAAGCAACATCAACACTGTCCAGCTTGGAGAAGCCGGACGCATCTGTTTTGGAATTGACCTTACGAATAATTGCCTCAAACTGGATGAACTGAGAGCAATCAAAAAGAACATATCGGATATCGAAGAACTTAAAGCTCACACGCACGACCCCGTTCCTACAGAGACGAGTGTTCCCCCCACGACTACAACCACAACAACCGCGACTGCGACCCCTACAACCACCGCCCCCGCCACTCAATAACAGGAAGGCGGTGTATCTCATCTCTCCCTCTGGGGGAAAGTTTGCCAATACGACCACGGAGATTCTCAAGTGGTTGAAGAATAAGAATACGAACCCAGGGTCTTTGGAAGGTATTCCGAACGCCAGAGAACTGGTGTACAGTCTCGAAGGAATAGTACAATTCCAGGAAGACGCCAGTTGAAAAAAAATAAATTTTTTCAATTCAAAACAGAGACCAACATGGATCCTGTGATCAATTTGGCAGATGTTCAAGCCGTCTCTGCTGGAGCCAGCCACAGCCTGGCTTTTACGCGCGATGGCAAGGTTTTCGCCTGGGGACGTAATGAAGATGGACAACTCGGGGATGGAACTCGTGAGAATCGGTCAACTCCAGTAGCTGTCCCAGGTATTGAGGATGTGATCTCCATTTCTGCTGGAAGAGACCACAACATGGTTTTGACGCGTGATGGCAAGGTTTTCGCCTGGGGATATAATGGATATGGACAACTCGGGGACGGAACTCGCGAGCGTAGGTCAACTCCAGTAGCTGTCCAGGAACTTGAGGACGTGATCTCCATTTCTGTTGGAGACTACCACAGCATGGCTTTGACACGCGATGGCAAGGTTTACGCCTGGGGACAGAACTGTTATGGACAACTCGGGGACGGAACTCGTGAGCATCGGTCATCTCCAGTAGCTGTCCCGGGT
>Ga0222715_10006353_pt1 | contig 9994 bp, 13 predicted proteins | sample C33_9DmetaG_FD_165056 | JGI IMG/M metagenome (GOLD analysis project Ga0222715, IMG submission 165056) | Estuarine water microbial communities from San Francisco Bay, California, United States - C33_9D | ecosystem: Environmental > Aquatic > Marine > Unclassified | place: USA: California... | reverse complement strand
GATTATATCATCATTAAATTCTAATACCATCCGCTGTGTTGTAGCCTCGCCGATATCATCAATTGATACTGTTGCACTTGTGCCTGTATCTTCAACCACACTCGCTGCCGGTGCGGATGCTGTTGGTGCGCTTATCGTACCGCTTCCACCACCATCCGGTGACGCTGATAATATCGCGGCCAACTGTGCTGCACCTGTCGCGGCTATCAATGCTGCACTGCCGTAGTTTTGCTTGGCTAACGCATCAGTAACACCCTCGGCCGTATTCATTACCGCATTACCTGCCGACAAACCTTGCTTGACCTTAAATAGCTTTTTACTGTTACCACCAACCGCGTCGAGCAATTGAATACCCTGGTCGATTTGTTTCTTGGTGGCTGTACCCTCCCACTTTACAACGCTATCGGTAGTCTTTTTATCATCTTCCGCGCTTTTCTTTTTTAACGCGTTTAACTTTTTAAGATAGTCTTCTTCGCTTAAAAGTTTATTGGTTAAATGTTCTTGTAATATTTCAAGCTCTTCGTTGTAGCGTTCTTGCACCAATTCATTATCAAACGTTTCAGGTGATAACTCATCAATGATCGCGCGTCGCTGTTCCTGGTACTTACGTTCAACTTCAAGTTTTAACGCGTTATGTTCTTCTGCACTGGCTGCGTTCGCTTCAAGTCTTGCTAATTCTTCCGCTTCATCTTGTGCTAACAATTCTAATTTACTGGCTTGGCTATCGCGGTGCGCTTGTAACTCGGCTTTTATGCCGTCAATTTCTTTTTGTCGCGCCGCTTCTTTTTTAGCATTAACCTCATCAATTACGGCTTGTTCTTCGGCTTTTAACGCTGCTACTTGCTCATTGTATCGCTGTTGAATTTCTAGCTCGGTATCTATGCGTTTTTGGCTACCCTCTGCCATTGTCGCGGCGATGGCTAATGATTCGTCGCGCTGATTCTCTAATACCTGTAATTCGCTACGCTTGCTATCGCGGTATGCTTCAAGCTCTGCTTGCAACGTCGCTTGGTCCAAACCTGTTGCGACTGTTGCTGTTGTTGTTTCGCCACCGCCTGAACCAACCACCCCATCTTCGGTGTATTCAGTGCCGTCTTTTTTCTTAGCTTTAAGCGTTTCAATTGCGTCTAATCTATCTTGAATCGCTTGTTCAACTTCACTAAGTGCCTGTTCTTCTTCTGCTATGGTATCCGCATCAACGCCGAAATACTGCCAGTTTTCAACCTGCGACATGCGGTCGCGTGAAGCGTTTAAAAGTTGATAAAGTTTGTTTACGTCATTTAAACCCTCAATTAATCTTGTTGGCTTTTCATTTTCTAAAATATCTTCAAGCTCAAGTCTTGACGCATATTCTGAGAAAAACCCGGCAAACGCCTCTGTCGCTGAATTAATCGCGGGTAAAAACTGGGCAATACCTTTGTTAGCAAAGTTAATAAACGCGGCTTGTGCAAGGTCTACATTTTCGGCTAATTCTTTGAACTGCTCGCGCTCGTCTTCTGATATTTCAACGTTTATTTCGTCAAACTTACTGCCTAGCTCATCAGCTGCTTTACCGCCGTCGCGCAATAATGGGATCAAACGCGTTGTGTCACTGGCTAACGCTTCAAGCACTGCCGACATTTGTTGCGATGATTTGCCCGCATCTTCCATACGGTTTACCACTTCTTGCAATACTTCTTGCCCGCTCATCTTTTCAAATTCGCCGGATAACGCCAATGCCTCTTTGCTAGTTAACCCTAACGCATCCGCCACATCTTGAAACGCACCTGTGCCGGCGTTTTGAAACTCACCAATCCGCTCTTGCACGTCTTTGGTTATATCGCCAAACTTTTCCGCGTTAATGCCGACCGTACCGTAAACAAACGACAACCGTTTAAATTCTTCAACCGTCACGCCCGCCATTGTTGCCAATGCTTGCGTTTCTCTAATAGCACGCCCCTGAGCGGTCGCATACGCCACAAGTGCGGCAGTACCCGCAGCAACTGCAACACCAACTTTTGCAACGCCCTTGGCAAGCACGCCGGCTTTACCCGCCATCGACTCCATGCCTTTTTCGGTCTTTTCGTTTTCCTGGCGATAATCTTCGGTGCTTTCTTCGGCGGCCTTGATTTTCTTGTTGACGGCATCAAGCTCGCTTTTTAGCTGCTTGGCCTCTGCTTTCATCTCAAGAACGAGTTTTTCGGTCGTCATAATAAATACCTTTTGTCTTTTGCGCCGCCCATTTTACGCTCGGCATTAATCATCATACTGATATCATTATCCACCTTATTGGCTTCAATTTCTAATAGTATATACAATTCTGGATAGGTAAGACCCCACGCCTCGGATGGTGGGATTTTTAGATCGTTTACTGCGGCTTTGAAAAAACCCCAGTAATCAAATGTGAACGGTTGTAATTCGTGCTTTTTAGTCACGCCCTGCCAAGGCGTTCCAGTTACTTTTTTTTTATTACTTCAACCATTTGCGCATCGACAATTTGCGCCGCCTGGACCAATACCAACGGGTACGGTTGACGCTTTTCGCTGTATTCTTCATCAACTGGCCGCCACCCTACGCGGTACATGGCATCTTGCACCTGTTCAAGCTCGATTGATTTATCATCAATCAACGCGTGAAACATTTGGCTTGCTGTATCAAAATCAACCGCGCCGTAAAGCTCGCGTAGTAATGTAAATACTGGTTTATCAGAGTTTTTTAAATACGTTTCAAATACCAACATCAAGCAATACCACAAATCTTTGCCGGTGGCGGTTTTAAACTCGCGCATCGCTTGTAAAGACATCTTGATCGGGTATTGCTTATAGCATAACGATATGTACATTATAACGGCGTTCCATGCGATACAGTGCCAAGTGATAAGATCGTAATACTTGTGCTTACTTTATCACCAATTGGCAACGCATCCGCCATCGCTGTCGGTATACCAATAAAAAACACTGCATCGGTATCGTTACCAGTAAAATCAACTTTAAATGTTGCATTAGTGCCGGCAAACGCTAAGTCGCGTAAATTACGGTATTCTGCATCACTTGAATAAATGATTGAACCTGTAACCGTTTGACCCTTTGCTGCAAGCTCGCCCGCCATAATTTTTACAAAATCATTATCGTTTTTAGTAGATACATCAATTGTATTGCCTAGCACTGCGCTAGTCATTTCAAGCTGACCCACAATCGCGTCGTAGCTCGCGCCGTCTTTGCGGTATAACAAACACGTCGTGCCATTTATTTCATTAGCCATTATATTCTCACTCTAAAATCTTTGCCGTCGGACGTGACAAATTTATCCGACCCAACTGGTACAAACAATTGTGACCTGAACGTTTCGCCGGTGGAAATAATACTGAAATTAGTTACCACCTTATCACCTAACGCCAAATTATCACTCAATTCGGTGATAACACCACTCAAATATAAACTTGTGGTATCTTCACCATTAAACGACAATTTAAAATCGGTGATTAAACGCGCGACACGTTTCGATCTAAATAATTCAAACGTCGAATTATTGTTATACACAAGCGAGCCGGACAAGTTAAGGCCATTACCACTTAACTCATTATTAAGATAAGTAATGTAATCGCCCAAACTTTTATGCGATATATCAATGGACGAGCCGTTGGCGTTGTTTGATAATTCAACTTGGCCAATCAGCTCGCTGTAATTACCCACGTCATCACCAATTAGCAATAACGCCTTTACGCCGTTAAGCTCGCCCGACATACTATGCCGCCGCTGTGTGTGTCACTGTACCGCTAGATAATAACGTGATTGAAGTTGTTACCTTGTCACCCATCGGCAACGCATCAGACAAACCGTTTGGTACGAATGACGCGCTAAACTGTTCGTCTGTGGTCGCATCACTTGTATACTCAACAGTGTAAGTCGCTTGTGTACCTGATAACGCATCAGCGCGCACCTGGCGGTATACTGTGTCGCTGTTATAAATCAATGTGCCACTGATTTGCAATTGCTTACCGGCTAACTCACCGTCTAACAACGTAACCCAATCACCTTGGCTTTTATTACTGATATCAATCGGCGTACCGTTGAAAGCAATTGTCGCTTCCATTTGGCCAACAATTGTTGCACCGTCTTTTTTGATTAGTACCTTAGTACCGTTAATTTCGCCTGCCATGATTTATTCCTCACATGTTAATTAGGGATAGTATACAACTATCCCAATGATTTGCATAGTAGCAGATTACCAAGGTAATCTGCTAATTTTTAAAAGCCCTTAACAACCGGTGGTGTACCATCAACAATCGCCTGAGCTTGTTCACGCTCTGCTTCATCCTGAACCACCACTGGATTGCGTTGTTGCTCTGTAGTGGGTTCTGCCTCTGGGTCATCTCCGTAGACTACCACATCAACGAACTCGTCTACTGGCTCAATCTCTTGCTTAACAACTACTTCCTGCAAGACATCTTCCATCTCACCAGTTTCTTCGTTAAACACTTGCTCGCCTGTTGGTTGCATCTCACGTACTTCAGCTTGTCCATCAAGCAACACATGTTTCTCTAAACGAGCCACTGCATTCTTGTACGCCACTAGTTGATGATTGAACGTGTTGTTTTCTACATTGACACTGTGGTCTTGTGAAAACTCAGCCATGAAGCTATTGAATAATCCATCTTCTTTACGGATAGACTCCTCACGAGCCTGTGAACTAAATGCACGAGTGATGTACTTCTGCGCTCGTTTCTCAAGCTGTGTAGCCGATAGTGGCTTATCACCTTTGTTTACAAATATCATAGTTCACGCTCCGCAATAACCCCAATCTGAACCAAGTTAGTAGGTGCAACACTGAATGTAATAGACTCACCACTAACAGTGTAGTCGTCAGTATCACCCTCTTTCTGTAGCAAACCTGCTTCAAACACATGTAACACTTTAAATCCAAGAGGAATAGCAAAGACTGTTTCTGTGCCGTCCCCCTCGAACCAGAACTGTTGTTGACTATAAGGCACAACACTCTGTGCCTTGGTTAGTTCCTCACGCAGATTAAGCGCAGGTTTGTTAATTCTTACAGTCATAAATTACTCCTCGACTACTAAGTTGTTGCTTGCGCTAATTGCAGTGCCTACAGCGTCTGTTGTGTTGTCCACACGTTGCAGACCTTGGAATACACTACGACCGCTTGATGTACCAACGTGAAGTAACTCAGTGGTGTCATCGTATGCTAAGGCTGTTACTGCATCACTTGTACCGTGTAGTGTAGCTTGTGCGCCCTCTTGGAACAATGGCTTTTCATCACGATAGATTTTAGCGATTTGTTCAGCTGTTGGGATGGTTGAGCTTATTCTAGCTAATGAAACAGATGAATTTTGTGCCGCATGCATAAAATGTAAATTAGCGTTATGTCCAACATATATAGAAGTATCTTCAAATACAGGTAATGATGTAGTGCCTGTAGCCTTTAGTTCTCCATTTATATATATACTCACACTATAAGATGTGCCGCTAATGTTCTCCCAAATAGCAGTTGCCTGTCGCCATACATCATCTGTTACAATAACTCCTGAGCTTACGGCATTATTCCAGTTAGTTGCTACAAGTTCGCCTGAACTAGGGATATAAATAGCTCTAGCTTTTGAAGTATTTCCTGCGTTTCCAGTACCTATCAACCACTGACTAGTCCCAGAACACTTAAACCAACATGTAATACTAAATGAAGTTGAGTTTAGGTCAGTAACCCCCATAGGCTGTTGCAAGTAGTTACTAGAACTAAACCCACTGTAAGCCACCAAGTCTGCACCAGTTGCTACAGGACTCTTTTGTACCGTACCAAACACTTGTAAACCGTTGCCATTCACTGAGCGGTCTGGTTCTGCTAGGCGTACACTGACGTTGTCCAGAGATGCCGTGGCGGTCAGTGATAATCTCGCACCCAGACCTATTATCGCACTGGTTGTTGTTGCTTTAAATGTTAAGTTTATTGCACCTGTTGTATTAATTTCTTGACTTTCCGCTATTACACTGTAATTATCATTAGCAATACTCAAACTAACGTAATTTGAAAGCGCTAACACATCAGCACTTATTGTATAGTCTTTACCAATTTCCAAGCCATTAACACTGTACTGAGCCGTAAATTTACCTGCTAAAAAATCTGAATTATTTCGGTCTATATCAATAGCGCCACTGTTATTCCACGAAACAATACTACCGTCTGAATCCCCCGTCCACCCAGATAAATCAGTATCAAACGTACCATTAGTAACCAACTCGCTACCTACCAAGTCTGTATCGTCTGTGTCTGATAGTGTCGCTAGTTTAATATCTCCATTCATCCAACCTGTGTTGTAGGTTGAGGACACTTGTGCTAACAATCCTTTAGTAGGGTCACTAGAGTTTTCATGAATTTTTACTAAGCATATAGGTGTGCCTATGTTTCGTCTAGCGAACTTTGCTTCACCACCACTAGTTAAAGAGAATGACATATCTGCGCCAGAGTATAATCCATTACTGTTGCCTACATAAAACTCTTCAGCACTTCCTTTAGTATTGTACACTGACTCTGCTATATCCACGCTAGGTATTTCATACACCTTAACAAATCTATAATTTGAAGCATTGTCAGTAAAGAATATTATTCTGTTATCCTCAGTAAATTCAATACTGTCAACATACTCATAAGTGTCAACAGAAAATGTAATATCAACAACCGTCCCATCATCCTTAATCACACTCACGCCACCGCCAGTAGCCACTGCAATCGTAGGGACAGGCAAACCTGTGTCTGGGTCGATAGGTGCGTTAGGGAGCACTGTCATGGCTACATCGTTAAGAGTAGCACTTACCAGACTTCCTTCAGATACTATCCAATAGTCTGTATCTCCAGGTGAAGCTGAAGAATATACCGCAGTTTCTCTTTCGCTAATTGTTTCTTTAAATGTATAAGTTCCTACATTGTTTGTGTGCTTAACGACATCGCTTATAAAGTTTATTTTAATTAATGGAGCATAGCCGCCCGTTAATGAGGTATCACTTGCAACAACACACAATAAACCATTAATACTCTGTACCGACACACTATCTCTACGACCTAGCATATCTTTAATGCCAGCTAGTCTGTTAAACACCATCCACATCGGCATACTAGGGTCATCACCGTCATAAATAGTGACCTTGTTAGCCTCAGCAACAATCACCGCAACCGCAGGAAACTCTTTACGACTACCACGTGTGCTTGTGTTCAACGGCTCGTTGTACCATGATGTACCTTGTGTACGCTTACGCCATGCACCACCATCTGAGTCTTTACGTGTGTCATAGACAAATACGTCTACGGCTGTCTCTGCTTTGGTTTGTGCGATAGCTGTTAATGTTGCTTGGTCTGTGACAACGCTATCTGATGTCGACTCTCCAATAATATTGACACCTGTCCCGGTGGGTTGTATTTTCGCGTCAAGCGTATCCACCTTATCAAGTGTCGCGTCGATATTCGCGCCTGTTCTATCTGAATTGTATTCTGCCATGCTTTTATGCCCCTGCAAAAACTATGTAATTAATTGATACGTCACTTCGATAATGATTACCGTCAACGCGACCTTGTGTTAATGATACACCATCAACGATTAATTTTGTATCACTATCGTTTAGCTCTGTTCCCGGACGGAACGCGCCGGTAATATCATCAATAATGTTAATCGACGCGCCACGCCCTGCATCAATATCCGTATACACTGATAATTGATAAATACCGCTGTATTCGTCGCGTGTGCCTTTGTAAAGCTCATCCGCACCGTTTGGTAATGAATATACCTCAATAAACGGTGTCGCTTCATCATCGATATTATACGGCACATTTTCAGGCTTTAACGTATAACCAAGCGTTTTCGCTTGTGCGTAAATCATTTTTTCAATGGTTAATAAGCTCATACAATTTTATACCTGTTTTTGAAGAATCGACCAAAGCGATTAACACCTAGCCGGAACATGCCATGCGGTGACTGTTTCGAAAATCCTTTGCTTGATCTGATTTCGTACCGCTTAGATTTTTTTAAATACGTACCGCGTTTAACTAGCTTTGGATATCCGCCGTATTCGACGACGTTGACATAAGGCGAATTATTAAATAAATACATCGACTTTTGACCGGTGTATATACCGCCCTGTTTTTTACCGCGTAGTTTACCCAGTATTTTTTTATCTGAGTAGGACCGGCCCTTGTTTGGGTTTGGCGTGTTTAACACTCGCCCGGTAACACTTCGCCCAATCTGCCAATTGTTTCTAAGTGTGCCACGCGTACCGCCCTCGGCTTGTGATACGCCTAACGGCGTTGCTTGCATGATAGCGGTGGCGACGTCACTGGCTGACTTTTCAAACGCGTCAAATGCGTCCTCTTGCGTAAATACGGTGAACTCACGCACTAGCTCGGCGATGTCTTTATCCCAACCAACACTAGCCATTTATTGTCAGCTCGACAAACGTGATTTTATTTTTAACGCGATGCACTTGCACATTGTTGATATTATACGTTTTGCTTTCATGCTCAATATGCGCGTTAACCGGCACATCACCATTAAAATCAGTATCAACCGCAACCAACAAAGCATAAACGCCGCTAGTGCTTGCGTTATCTTCATTTTGTGCATTGGCTTTATCTTCCGCAAACGCTAACAACGGCACGCTAGTCGATGCGCCCTTGACCACTGTCATTGTGGTTTCGTCATATGCATCGCTTGACGTATGCACTAACTTATAATCGCCTTTTGTGCCGTATCGCTTTATTTGGCGCAGTGGCGTTTTGCTGTGGATACTCATATTCTAACAACCGACATTGCAAGCAACCATTTACCCAGGTAACGCGACACGCGTGCGCTTGTAAATACTGCGCTAAAGCCATTACCGGCGTATTGTGTACTGGTTGTACCTGTTGACTCGCTTGTGACCGATGCGGTCGTTTCTGCCGTCAATAGGTCGTTTGTATATGCTGCAATCGCTAATTCGATTTGTGCGTTTTTAATATCGCTTGGGATTTCGTCTTTTTCAACGCCGTCGATATTTTTACGCGGCCATTTTAGTGGCTGAGTATCTTCGACCAAATCACCGATATAATTTTTAGACTGCATATAATCGATGGCAAGTATTGCCAATTGTTCAAGGTCTGCTTCAAGAGTGGGAACGGCAAAACCGCGCTTATTTGCATACGCGGTGATTTCTGCGGTCGTGACATAACTGTCGGCGTTTGCGACAATTGAACCATCTTCGATAATTAACATTTTTTCACCTTTATTGGAGTTTTGATTATTCTATCATTACTCCAGCCTCTACGAACCCTGTTTTTTATGGCGTGCTTACTCAAGTTGTATTTTTCGCAATAATCGTCTATTTGCATAGATAAACCGTCGATATGGATTAAAACACTGTTTGTTCTATTTCTTGATTGTTGTTTGTTGGTTGCCCATCTACAATTTGAAACATTATAATCGCCATTAACGTCTATTCTGTCTAATGAATGATTAACTGTAGGTCTAAACCCCATATCTTTTATAAAGTTATCAAAAATAAGCCAATCGTCGCAAACTTTTATACCTCTACCGCCATAGTTTTTATAAAGTTTGCAACTTGGCGTATTGCAACGATACAACATATTACCCCATATATTGTATTCTCTAATTTTTGATAAATCATGCTTTTTAGCAAACGTTCCGTTTTTATTTCTCATAATAAAACCTTAATTAAAATTTTATTATACCGCATTAATGCTAAAAGGCCATTAGATATCCTCTGATTGCGGGAACTCTGCCGCCGTTAATTCTTTGAAATAAAACATTGTTGTAATATTCGCATCACCATCAACGCCTGTAAAATCACTTCGGATCAAAACTTTGCTATTAGGTGAAATGACTATAACGCGATTACCTGCAAATATTGTAGCACTTATTGAACCGCTTGTGCTACGGTTTCCGCTTGTGTCGCGCGTCAATTGTTGGTCAAATAAATGATAATCATCTTCGCCGGTAACGGTAGCGGTCACGCCGACTTCA
>Ga0222715_10006350_pt1 | contig 9997 bp, 2 predicted proteins | sample C33_9DmetaG_FD_165056 | JGI IMG/M metagenome (GOLD analysis project Ga0222715, IMG submission 165056) | Estuarine water microbial communities from San Francisco Bay, California, United States - C33_9D | ecosystem: Environmental > Aquatic > Marine > Unclassified | place: USA: California... | reverse complement strand
TGGTGTAATAAGATCAAATTTTCCTTTGACTAACGGACATGGTGGATTGACTTCGGCAGATGGTATAGGTACTTTAATAGTAAATAGTACCACCTCTGGTCTAGAAGATCTATTTTCAAGTGGGCATAATAATGCGGGTCAATGGTATAAAACTAATCATTTTCAATTCATTTTAAATAGAACACCGTTAGGGAGCATTCATAGTGGGTCAGCCAAAAGCATTTCATTTCATTTTTATTATATACCTGCTTCTGGTAATAATACCGTTATTTCTAATACGGTATGCACCAATCAACACTTTGATAATGTTAATTCGGCATCAACCATAAGCGGAACACCAAGTTTAACTTATACACCATATTATGTTACTGGTATTCCAACATTATATCCAGGAAAAACGATGACAATTCGTGCTGCTTTTGTAATAGATAACAAATCATCGTATTATGTGAATAGTGATTATATATCACGCGTAAATCTTGCCAATTATACGGGTAGTTTCAACGGTATAATGAATTACATGAATCATGAATGGAAACGAGGAAGAGGAGAACACACAAATTCGGGGACATTATGGACCGCAGATGCTGGTTATCAAGCAATAGGAGGTGCGAATATAGCGGTTACGTCTACAAGTGGAATAACAAGCAGTAAAACTGTTCAATTAAAAATACATCATAAAAATATATATGGCGATGGAAATACAGCAATTATGAATGTCGCCGGAACTGGATCGTGGCATTATTTTATTTACGATAAAAAAACATATGAATTAATGGATAATAATGATTCGTTAACACACGTTCATTTGACTTTTCCAAATCAATCAGCAGGGCATCAAGGAACAAGTAGTAGTTTTACAACTACTTATGATAATATAACAATCTTAAATCCACCAAGTAGTAAATTTAATCCATCTACAGAAACTACAAATTTACATATATCAACAAGCAGTAGTAGCTATTTTAATAATTCAAGCGTGTCCAGTCCAACAGGAACATTATGTGAATGGAATTATGGGGTTTTTGACGGACAAACATCTCCAAGTACTACACGCAATTGTCTTGCTATGTATGATGGAAAATTTCATAGTCCGGATTCATTAAGGTCGTCCACATATTTGGGCAATGGTACAGGTAATTATCCTGAATTAGTTACACTTTATAATTATTATACAGTTGATAGTGCAGCCAGTAGTGCTTATTTGGGGGCTCCAGCATCTCATTATGCTGATAATTATCATTGGGCATTTTATAAATTTGTTTTTCAAAATAGTACCAATTCAGCAGTTACGCCAGTTGAATCGCAAATATTTTTAGCGAATGGTAATGATAATGATAATACAAATATAGATTTTTCTGATTTACTTTCGCAAGAAGGAACAACAAATGTTACTTCAAGTCCAAAAGTAAAAGTATGTGTTAAAACTTTTTTCGCAGAAGATGGTTCTACATGGTCAACAAGTGGGTGGAATCAAATTATTAACGGTCCTACAGCTACAAATCCTGCGGCCCCATCAGCTTCCGAACTAAATAGTGATTTAACCATTCCAGCAAGTGGAAATGGCAACTCAAACGTTTGGACAAATTCCGTTGGCAAGAAAAAATCTGGTAATTTTGATGAATTGGGAAATAGTGGCTCGGTTCCAAGTAATTCTACATGGAAAACAGGTTGTAGAAGATTGCCATTTAAACACGGAAAAATGAAATTGAATAAACAGGTTAAATCATGGCATATAATAGCAATTGGTATTAGAAATGATGTTAGTAGATATATCGGAAATGTATATATATCAAGAAAGTATGACGATAGTGGATAAATTATTATTTGGGTTATAATAATTTATTTAATAAAATATAATAATATATATGAGTTATTATTTAGGTTATAATAATTTATTTAATAAAATATAATAATATATATGAGTGGATATACAGATAGTGAAAAAATCCAATACGCATTAAAAACCGCTTTATACCGCACGATGCAAACCGCAATGAGCGATTCAGCAAGTGATGAAAGAAGTGCGCCATTGCGTGTATTTCCGACCAACATTATGAAAGTGAATATTATTGAAGCGGGTAAAGGCGATATTGATGAGGATGGTAAATATATTACAGGACACACAAATGCGGGAACCACCGCAAATTTATTAGATCCAGAAGGTACGGTTAAAAATTATAAAATTATTTGTCCCGTGAATAATGTTATTACAGATAAAACAATATCATGGTTAGTAGGTTACGGTTCATCTACCAAATCCTATATTGATGGTCGCGGGACAACAGGAACATCCTATCCTTTAAAACAATGGTTTTTTAGAGGACATTATAGTGGAACCGGCGAAGCAGCATTTGATGCAGCAAGCGCGGCTTATACAGGATTGCAATTGGCTTGGAATAGTTCCACAGATAATACTACACCTTCAGAAGCCGATATTGTTCCGCATTTAAAATACTATTTACAAGTTCAAACGAAGCATACAGGTATTTCGCATGAAGACGCGGTGGATAATATGACATACGAGCACGATTTATTGAAAGGATTGATAGGTTTGGATTCAAATTTTGTTTCAACCATTATGGTAACCCAAGGAGAAGGCGGACCCACTTCTTGTGCCAGTTTGGGTACATCCGGGTCACAAGCTGGTGATTTTTGGTTTACACAACCAAGTTCGGGTATTCTTTCTTTTTATGGCGTAACAAATAAAGTTGATGCATCAACGGATTTAGCTAGTTTTAATACGAAGTTTCCAATGATAAGTTACGTTCGTTATACAGGCGAGACGGGTTTTGGCGATGGCGGTGGTGGTGGTTCAGTTACATTAGCATCTGCCGACTCAAATGTAAGCACTATGATAGGCGGAACTGCCCAAACGATGACTACAACTTCTTTTAATTTTGATGGAAATGTAGGAATTGGAACGACGAGTCCTTATGCACCCTTACACGCTTCTTGTGCGACATTCCCCAGTACCGATGCAAATAACCCTCAGACGTATAACAGTACAGCTTATGCTAATGTTTCAGCTGCTTTTACAAGAACAAATAGTGATGGTGGAAATAGATATGGATTATTTATTGGAAACCTGGGAAATACGGGAGCATCTTATTTACAAAATTTATCAACTACTAATAACGTGTATTACAATTTATTATTACAACCCAATGGCGGAAATGTAGGAATTGGAACGACGAGTCCGGGAAGTACATTAGAAATAAAGGATGTGACGTCAGGAACTGCTGGTGAGGTGGAAAGCATATTAAAAGTTAATAGTGTTAGTGGGTATCATATGGTTTCTTTAGGTACCGCGGGACCAAGTAATTATCATTCAGGTTCTATTTCTATTTATAAAACTCTGAGTGCTACTGGAACTACAAAAAGCGTTCATTTATCAGGTTCAACCGATGATACATATTTTAATGGTGATGGAAATGTAGGAATTGGAACATCAAGTCCTCAAACTAAATTACATGTTGAAACAACAATAACCACGAATGATACAACCGTCCCAATGGATAGTGACGCATTAAACAATACTGTTGGATTGTATTTGTCAAATAGATATAGCGCAAGTTTTAATTACGGAGTGATATTAGGATCATTATATAATGCTACAGGATATATTCAGTCTATTTCCAATGATGGAAATGGAAGAAACTTAGTATTAAATCCAGGAGGAGGAAATGTAGGAATTGGGACGTCGAGTCCAGACCGTGGTTTATGCATATTAGATAATCAAAATACAGGACAAGCGATTGGTAATTACTATATTGGTTACGATACGAGGTATCAAGAGCCTGGCGCTTTAAAAATATTTCAACATTTACCAATAACATCTGGTACATATCGTATTTCTGATGGTGGCGGTAATCTCGATCCAGCAATTAATATAATTACAAATTTTATAGGAAGTGGTGCTACTTCAGCAACTCATCAGGGTGGTTGTATTCAATGGACTACCCAATCAAGAGATAATCCAACAAGTGGTGGTGCTCACGGACAACCTTATGCAGCTATTTATGGTGGAAGACATAGTGATATTGCTAATCATGAAGGCGAAATGATATTTTATACATCGGATACAACCAATAGAGCAAGTGGTCCTAATTTAAATCCAAGAATGACTATTAAAGGTGGTAATGTGGGAATTGGGACGACGAGTCCAGATGATAAATTACATGTTCAAGGTGGTGGTATACATGTATATTGTAATTCAGCCGGAACAGGAAATGATGCCGCACAAGCTTCAAATGCGGGCAATGCTAATATTTTTATGGATTGTAATAATAATCCCGCCAGCACAGCTAAAAATGGTATAATTTGGAAATCTAAATATAGTCTAAGTCCACACACTTATACAAAAACATCAGCAGGAATATATTTTCAACCAGAAGATAATTATTTTAGAGGAGGACTAGCGTTTTATACAAATGGAACAGGAGATGTAAGTACAGATGCAACAGAAAAAATGAGAATAGATATGGATGGAAATGTAGGAATTGGAACGACGAGTCCGTGGACAGGTCTTCACGTAGAAGCTTCTCACGGCGACAATTATCATCAGGCTTATAATAGTTTCTTGTGGGAAACGGGTTATACTTATGACTTATGGACATCAGGTAATCACATACCACAGTGGAGTGATAATTATTCTTATTTTAGTATTTATTCTAATCGTGCTATTCTAATAAGAAATGGGGGTATATGGTCTGCTTCGGACAAAAGAATTAAAATGAATATTGAAGATGTTCCTGATAATATTTCATTAGAAATGTTAAGAAACATACCCTGTAGATATTATCAATATAAGGATCCTACTAGACAAAATGGTAATAAAAAAACAATTGGATTTATAGCACAAGAAGTTGATGAAATATTCCCTATTGCAATAACGAAAAAAGAAGATTTAATACCATCGGAAATGAGACTATTAGTAGAAAATGAAAATGCTATTTGGACTCATTTATCTGATAACACTTGTAAATTGTATATTACTGATTTAGAAGATGCAATACCAAATACAGAATGCTTATTTATACTTAGTGATAGTTCAGACAATATTATAGAAAAGAAAATACAAGTTTTGGATGATGGTAAAAGTTTTATATTTAAAAAAAAATGGAATAAAGTATTTTTACATAGCAAAATGGTGAGTGATTTTCATGTAGTAGATAAGCAAAAATTATTTTCATTAAACTTTAGTGCGACACAGGAATTAGACCGACAACAACAAGCAGATAAAGCTGAAATTGCTGAATTAAAAACAGAAGTAGCTACCTTAAAATCGGAATTAGCCGCGATAAAACAACATTTAGGAATATAATTACTTAATAATTTAACTAAGTAATTAATATAAGATGTCTTACAAAACAGGGTTTTATGAAGGTAGATTAGGAATAGGATTAGGTTCTACTATGGGTATGGGAGATGGAAATCCACGATATCCTTTAGATATAAATGGAGATATAAGATTAACAGGTTCTATAGTTAATGGTGATGGTCAGGTATTGTCTTTGGTACCGACAGAATCATTATGGACAATAGGTACAACCGATATAACTTATACAGGCGGAAATGTAGGAATCGGAACAACAAGTCCTTCTACAACATTACATGTACACAAACAAACAGCTGTAAATGAGCAAGGAGGGGCTATTTTTTTATCTAGATACATCAACGGAACGAATGTTACGGGCGGTACAATATGGAGCGAAGCTCTAACCTCAACAAGCCAGTGTTTGTGTTTTGGAATGCAAGTTGGTGGAAGTTTTGCACCAAATCCACAACTGGTTATACGATCTGATGGAAATGTAGGAATTGGATATATTGACCCTAAAGCATTATTACATATATATGGCAATACTCACTCTTCTTACTCATATTCCGGATTGTTACGTTTGGTCTCGTCTTCAAGTAATGGTAGTGGTTCGGGTAATTGGGCTTTGATTAATTTTCCCGATAGTAACACAGCATCAAGTGCAAACGAAAATTATTATATGATTGGAAGAGGTCATCAATATTCAGATAATTGTTTGACGTTGCATGTTCCCCCCGATGGAAGTATAGATATGTGTTCAACAGGTGCCGTTAGAATGATGAAAATACAAGGCGATGGAAATGTAGGAATTGGAACGACGAGTCCAAGTGCGAGATTAGATGTATGGGGTCCTACTAATAATCCTACGACTGCTACAATGAGCACGACATCATCTCAAGCAGTAGTAAGAATATCTGGTGCACAGGGTCAATCACTCGAAATAGGCGGAATGAATAGCACATATAATTATGGTTTGTGGATGCAAACTCACAATCAATCTTCAACTTCAAACACCCAGTATTCAAGAAATTTATGTCTTCAACCAGTTGAAGGAAAGGTAGGAATTGGGACGACGAGTCCTGCTGTTTTATTGGATGTAAACGGACACGGTTGGTGTAGAAGTTTGTGTGTTGGTAGTTATGGTTCTTTTTCAACTATAGATGGTGGTGATGGTGCTATATTACAAATATCAAATTCTACATATAATGCTTCTTTTGGTATTGAATTTTCAGGTCATACTAACGGTAACAGAGGAGGAAATCAAGCACTTGCTAAGATTATCTGTTCGTCTTATGATTCTAATAACTATGAAAATCATTTTCTAACTTTTAAGATAAGAGGTTGGGGTACAGGAGGAGTACCACATCATAATCCTTTAGATGATAGATTTTGGTTCTATGGTAATGGTCATGCTACCGCTTCAGCTTGGAACATAAGTAGTGACGATAGAGTAAAACATAATGAAAGAAATATAACAAATGCAATGAACATAATAAATAAATTAAACGCAAAACTATATTTTAAATCAAATGATATTAAAGAACACAATTATAATTATGAATTGGATAATTCGGGAAATCCAATAACTGATGAATATTATCGTTTACAAGCAGGATTTATAGCACAAGAAGTAAGAGAAATACCAGAACTTGAATTTTGTGTTGAAGGAAAAGAATATGTAGATGACTTCGAAAACTGTTTTAAAAAAGATGCGAGTGGGAATAATTTTCTTGACGAAAATAACGAGCCTGTATTAATACCTGAATATCTTGGTTGTATTCCGAATAAATTAGCTTTAAGTTATAATGATATATTCGTCTATAATGTAGTAGCAACGCAAGAATTAGATAGGAAGGTAATTGCGTTGGAAAATGAAAATGCTGAATTAAAAACAGAAGTAGCTACCTTAAAATCTGAATTGGCGGCGATAAAACAACATTTAGGAATATAATTACTTAATAATTTAACTAAGTAATTAATATAAGATGTCTTTCAAAGATGGTAGAATAGGAGTAGGAAAAGATCCAATTTTCCCATTAGATATAAGTGGAAGTTGCCGAATAGATGGGGATTTAATATTAGGAGGGAGATTTTCAGATTCACAAGGAAATCCAATACAATTAGGGAGTGGTTCTGGTGCTACATCAACGCCAGACCAAAATCAAGATGGTGTTCCAAGTTGGAGTAGTGGTACAATATCAACACAAGGATTAGGTGTGTTTAAGGGTCGTTTAGATACTGGTAAGGGTAACATTTTGGTTTCTGGTAATAACGGTTGGAATGCTAACACAACAGGAACGGGGAACACAAGTTTGGGTTATGGGGCCGGCACAGTATTAACAACCGGAACTCTAAACACTATTTTGGGGTTTGAAGCAGCATATACGCTAACATCGTCCGGGTCAAATGTTATTATTGGAGCAAGAGCAGGATATAATAGCACAGGAACTGATAATACTTTTGTGGGAACTTATGCTGGTAATAAAAATACAAGTGGTAATGAAAATACAAGTATCGGTTATTCGGCCGGATATAATTTAACTACTGGAACTGGTAATACTTTTATGGGATATCAAGCAGGTTATAGTAATACCACAGGAATTTATAATATTTTTATAGGAGAAAGTTGTGGATATAATCATACAACGCCAAGTTATAATACATTTATTGGATATCGTGTAGGAATGAATAATAATTCTTATAATGGAGCCAACGTATTTATAGGTAAAAATACAGCATATTATAATAACGGATGTTTTAATGTCGCGTTGGGTAAAGAAGCTTTGATGGGATACATGAATCAAGGAGCCACACGGAGTGGAGACGCCAATGTTGCTATTGGATATCAGGCTGCTTGGAGACATGATGGTCACGGTAATGTTATTATAGGTCCATATAGTGGTAATCAATCAACGACTATCACACCGTCAAGCATTCATGACAATGTATGTATTGGGATTTACACGGGAACAAAATTAAAAAACAGTAAAGGCAATGTATTCATAGGTCCATATGCTGGACAAAATTTTAGTCTTACTACTTCTGTGGATGGTTATAACACTGTTGTTGGTTATTACGCGGGGAAAGAAATCACCACGGGACTTAATAACACCATATTAGGAGCAGATGCTGGTCGAAGTTCCACAACTGGCCATAGTCACGTTTGTATTGGATATAGGGCTGGTTATTCAATGGCAACAACTTCTTATAATGTTTTTATAGGAAAAGAGGCGGCCATGTCTTGTACCTCTGGCCAAAATGTTGTTATAGGACACCAAGCGGGTTATAGTGGTACTTCGAGATCGAATTGTGTTTTTGTAGGTAACCAAGCAGGTTATGATTGGAATAGTAACAATCAAGTTGGTATTGGATATCGTGCTATACATCATAAAAAAGGAGAAAAAAATGTTGCGGTTGGATATAATTGTATGGGAGATTCCTCTCCAGATGGCACGTATGCGGAACATAATACGGCTATTGGAGCTGAAGCTTTACATAAACTTAATGGTAATTCGAGTGGAAACGGTAGTTATAATGTTGTTGTTGGACATAGGGCAGGGTATGCTTTAACTACAGCAAGTAAAAATGTTCTTATAGGCGACCAAGCAGGCGCGGTTCTTACAACTTCTTGGGGTAATGTTATAATTGGTTGGAATAATGGCTATCAATTAAATAGCGGTACTGGTAATAATGTTTTAATTGGTATGAATAATATTGTTGCAAGTGGAAATTCTACCGCATATTATTGCAATTGTATTGGATATAATGCTGGCAGAACTTTATCATCAGGAGCAAAAAATGATCTTTTTGGGTTTAATTGTGGATACGGCATTACTTCTGGTTCTAATAATTGTGGTTACGGTGCCGAAAGTCTAAGACAATTGACTACAGGCACTTATAATACCTGTCTTGGAGGTTATTCTGGATATTACCTATCAACTGGAACACATAATACCTGTATCGGACCACAAGCGGGATACAACCTAAGAGACGGAGCTTCAAACATTTGTATTGGACATAATGCTGGTTATTATGATCAAAATTGTTCGCGTTCTATATTCATAGGAACCCACTCTGGATGTAAGGCAGATAAAGGAACAGGAACTGGTTATGGTGAAGGTGGTAAAGATTATCAATTGTTTATTAATACGGATACTGCTGGAGGCAGTACATACACGGGAACGAATCAATTTATTTATGGATATATGAAGATGGATGATAATCCTTATTTGGTATTAAACGGCAAGATGGGAATTGGGACAACGACGCCTGAAACCTTATTAACAGTCGGCAATCACGCTTTCACGAATGGAACAAGAGATTTAGTGAGGTTTCCTTCTTATATGCACAATGAGGCAGTTACAATAAGAAATAATGATGATTCTTCTAATGGAAGATTAGAATTCTTTTGGGGCAATTCGCAAAATGGTGCTGGCGGACACGATAATACAGTTGATAAAAGTATATTAACAATGCATCATCTTGGAACAGTAGGAATTGGGACAACGACGCCCGACTGCGGTTTGGAAGTAGATAGAACCTCTTCAGTATATGTTCCAGCCGGAAGAGCTTATTTTTATAACTACGAACAAGATAACACTGCATATCATAGGGATCTTGCGATACATGCACATGGATCAGTGTGGAGCGATAATTCAACTGGTTTTATTGCTACAA
>Ga0222715_10006344_pt1 | contig 10002 bp, 9 predicted proteins | sample C33_9DmetaG_FD_165056 | JGI IMG/M metagenome (GOLD analysis project Ga0222715, IMG submission 165056) | Estuarine water microbial communities from San Francisco Bay, California, United States - C33_9D | ecosystem: Environmental > Aquatic > Marine > Unclassified | place: USA: California... | reverse complement strand
TTCCACCTTCCCACATACGACAAGACCAGTAACCTGCTGTAGTCTTATCTTTCTTGGTATCGCAAGAATGGCGGGAGCGGAAATTAGCTCTGGCTTTAGGGTCATCTCGACGGATCTCCATGTTAGGATCTCCAAAGGCAACTCGCTTTACCTTATCACCATCTTGCACGAATACTTCAAACTTCTTGTTGCCACCTTGAATACGTCGAGGCTTGTTTAAAGTCACTTTCTCACCTTGGTACTCAGCCTTAGTAAACTCTTCCTTCATCACTTCCTGTACGATAGCTCTGAGGGCGTCTAAGCGGTTCACTGATGGCTCTTCAGGATCTTCAGCTACCTCATCACGGGAATAGTAAGCTAGGTACTCTTCATGGCTACCACAGGGCATATATACCGCCTGTCCCATACCATCCTCATGTACGTGGATCTTACCTTCACAACCCATGTCCATGCTTCTAGCTCTAGCTTCCATCTCAGTAGAGAATACATCATTAGCTAGTTTAGCTTTGGTTACTGACTTCTTACTGCTAGATGGGTGTCCTGATGGTAGTAGGTCTTTGTCGTGATTGGCTTTCTTAGCACCCGTGACAATCTTAAGGAAGCTGTTTACTCTAGCCATAGCCCACTGCTCAGGGCCAGTCACATTAGGGCGTACTGACTGAGGGTTTGTACGGTAGGCACCTACACCTCTGTCATAGACTGCCTCAAGCATACGCACAGTTACCTTATGCTTAGACTTCTTGTTATGAGCTTCCATCTTGTTTTTGAGGGCTGTCTTTGGCATCTTATAACCTTAAGCTGTATTCTTGACTAGGACACCTTGGAAGGAAGCCCCTATTGCGTTATTAGTTGTGTTAGTTGAAACCCTGCACTCTAAGTCAGTCTTCTCGTAGAACTCTTGAGGGTACTCAAACTTTGTAATTAACTGGTTGCTCTGCAAGACACTAATAAGTCTTGTGCGGAAGACATTAGTTCCATGATCTCTGCTTCTAAAAGTACAAGTTGCAGTTTTATTTGCTTGAGATAAGCCAGCGGTAAAGTTAATATCATCAACGTATAATGTGTAACCAGCAGGTACTGTGTATGCAGCTATCTGTGTCTGATTACCAAGGTGCAGGTTAGCATAAATTGTAGTGTTTGGTACACCGCTAGTAGCACCAGAAGAACCTACATAGATTATACCACCAGAAGTACCACCCGTTCCACAGAGAGTAACAAAAGCTCTATATATTCTTAGGTATGAATTTTGAGTAGCTACTTGTGTCTGACCGTTAAGAAGAACTGTCTCTTCTACCTCATCGTAGTTCTCATCTAAACCTTGGATAAGAATACTGTTAGCGCCTGTACCACCATTAGCATCATTTGCACTTGTGCTGCTGACAAACATTGTAACGGCGCTTGTAGGGTATGGGAAATCACCACCTTGTGACCAGACAGTCTCTTCATCACCATTTACATCTGGGTTGTACCCAAACTTATACAGGGTTCTGTGACCTTTGGTATGACCCTTAGAGATTGCCAGATCTGTATGTTCGTATATACGTTTGGGCCAACCGCCAAGCATTTTCTGTTCTACCTGTTCAAAGAGTGTGTTAGGATCTGTTGCATCTTCTACGTCAGGTCTTCCAGTAACTATATTGTCAGTTACAAAAGAGTAGTTCTGACCTATGGTCGCTGAACCAACCTCTGGGGAACCAGTAACGACAGGTGAGGTAGAAAAACTCTCATCTTCTGTCATTGTGGCATCTGAGACTACAGGAGAACCTGTACTAAACCCTGATGCTGTTAGGCCGTGTTCTTGAGTTAGTGTACTCTGGTTTGCTACAGGAGAGCCTGTGACAAACCCTAGTGCTGTTAAGCTATGTTCTTGAGCTATAGCTGTAGATGAAACTACAGGGTCTTGAGTGACTATAGCTACAGAAGTTAAGGCATGTATCTGAGCTATCGTTGTTGATGCTATCTGGGGACTAGCTGTACTAAATCCATTCGCACCAATAAAGTTGTCATTAATTAATGGGTCACTTGACTGAGTGAGTAGTAGATCACTATTTTCCTGTAATACCCTGCTTGTCATTGTGCATGACCTTTATTATGCAGGATCAGGGATACCGATAGTAAATGACCCTAGAGAGAATGTGTTACCTGATGCGACAACCTGACTAGCTGTCAAAGACCCTGTGGCTAACAATCTAGTATTGGATACGTCCACAATAGCATAATGAGTAGCTGTACCGTTACCTGTCACTGATCCATCTGAGATAGCTGCTACTACAACCTCACGACCACCACCTGATCTGTCTGAGGGGGCAGCAATGGAAAGTGACGTTGAGTTACCTAATGTGTGAGTAGAGGTAGCCTCAGTGTATGTTGTAGCTTCCTGAGAGGTTAGGTCTATACGAGAGGCTTCAGTGTCAAGTACAGATAGCCCATTGTCAAAAACTCTGTTATTAAGACTGGGCATCTTCTGGCTCCTCTTGTGTTACAGGTGCAGCATCTGCGTCATATCTTAGTTCAGCTATATCCATCAAGTCTTGAATAACCTCTGGATGGTCACTTACGTTGATGTCTGCCCCATTCAGGTTCCGTAGGAATGCTGCAATCTCACGTAAGTCATGTGGAGCTACATCACCAGCTACAATAGTTGGCATCATATCATAGTTCAGACCGTTCAACTCCCAGAGGCGCTCGACAAGCTGTTTGTTAAGGACATCAACAATAGCTTGGATATAACTCTCTAATGCACGAAGGAACAGGTCTGTCTTACTCTTGGAGAGGGCGTAAGAGCCAGTAGAGCCACCACCAAGCATAAGAAACTCAGAAAGGACACTACGAGCAATATCATGCTGGTAACGTCTTACGATAGTATCTATCTCTATATTACGACTACCACTAGAAGACATAAGCTCAACATCTACCAGTTTCTGATTGGTAGGCGCTCCGTCTTTATCGGGATAGGTGTCGGAAGGCAGAATAATGTATCCTTGCTCATTGAACTTGACATCCCTGAGAATAGATTGCAGGTTATTGACAAATCCAGATTGTGCAGCGGTCGCATCCCCTGACAAGTACTCAGCAGGAATACGAGCAACAGGGATACCAGCAAGTTCCCTCTCAACTGCTATAGCCTCAATAGACTGTAGGTTATTGACATATTCATAAGAAGTATAAGCATTGCGAAGTATAGAGCGCCCAGCAGGATCACCATTAATCGTTGTCGTGCGGTAGTACAGACTTTTGCGAGTAGGTATATAATTAGAGTTGTTATAGCCCGACCCATCCTGATAAATACCTTTAACATCACCAGTCTTCTGATCTACATCAAACCTAGAGATTGTCCAAGGCGCACGAATAGCAATCTTCCGTACACCCATACGGCCATCAGTGTACTTAGAACGCTTCTTGTCACTTCTTTCAGTAGGGCCACTACGTCTTTTATAGATGACTTCAAACCAAGCAAAGCCATACGACAAATTCGATAAGGACTCAGCAATATGGTCATCAAGGGTATGGTCCATATCATCAAGTACAGACTTAACGAACTCAGCTTCTTCTTTAGCTTCTGCACTATCATTGGCTGGCATCACCTTTAAATCAACGTCACGAAGGACTTGTTCAGTAGCGTACATAACAGCACCAATAGTACTGTCGTTATCTCTCATCTCACGGTACTTGCGTATAGCCTTCTTGCCACGCAACTCAGGTAGAAACTCATCAGCCCGTATCTGACCATTGTAGGTGTTATCACCAGCTACACCTAATATCTTCTTGGCCTCTGTTTCTGAGAGCTTCTTAACCATTACCTTAATCCTTTGGCGCTACTATACGCTAATTTAAGCGTAGGTTTTGCGTAGCCATTCAATGAGAGGTCCGTTATAGCCCAAACTAAAGCATCAAGACGGTCTGGTGAGCCTATGGACCCTAGAGGTTCCCACTGTACCATCTGATCTTCTAAATCATTAAGCCCTCTTACGTGTCTAACCTTATCCTGTTCATATAATGCGGATACTGGTTCAGCCCTTGCCATCTTCCCTCTGGATGCATGTACGAGCTTTACTGGGACTGTTTCATCTTCTGTGTGTAATGTGTGACGAACCATATCGCCACCTTGGTTTCTTTCAGCTACAATCCTATCAGCCATATGTTCTCTATAGAGTTCTACAGCTTTGGATGCCCACTGTTGAGGAGTATATCTACCTGTGTGGTCTTCTATTACATAAGCTATACCATTGACATCTACACCAGCAACTACAATACCAGTCATGTCACTTTCTGCATTGGATGTGATAGCCGGATCAATAGAAATAACCACCCTATTAAGAGATGGTACGTCATCCTTGTCTATCTCACACTTCGCAAGTTGTTGTCTATTCCATAATGCGCCAGATGCTTCATCAAGTATTTCTGCATATAGTTCTTGTCTACCTAACCTTGTTCCCTCATAAGTCTTCTTTACTGCGTCTAAGAAGGTATCTGCTAGATTGGCTGCATTATCATAGGTACTCCCTTTGCTAATGGTAGTCTTATCATCGTCTAGTATTGTGCGTATCAGTTTGGTTGTCTTAGGTGTCGTCGTTACGAATACTTGAGGACGCTTACCTAAACGTAAACCAAACTGTAGCATATCCCAAGTTTCTTGGGCATTTCTCCATGCACAGAGTTCGTCTGTCCATGCTGAGTAGGCTTGTGGCCCACGTAATCTCTCTGGGTCTTCAGCGGAGAAGAATACAGCCTTAGAGCCATTCTCCCATGTCAGAGTATTGTTGGTAGGCGACCAAGTAGGAAATCCAATATGCTTTCCCCTATATGTCTTATCACCCTTCCAACAGACATTGAGTAGACCTGAGTCACCCTCAACCATAACCCTGCGAACATCACCTTTAGTAGGTGCAACACAGTGGACAATCTTATCGCCCTTCTTAATCCTGTGTCTGACCCACTCTGAACCTGCACGGGTCTTACCCCAGCCACGACCAGCAAGTGCAACCCAAACATTCCATATACCCTCTGGCTCTAACTGTTCAGGTCTAGCCCAAAATTCCCAGTTGTGTTGTAACTCTTCAGTCTTCTTGGGGCCTAGTTCTTGTAATAGTGCAGCTACATCAGAATCTGGTAAGTCTCTAAGTACTTGCGCTGTTATCATCGTTACGGGTCTTACCTAATAAGGTCATCAAGGAGTCTATAGCTGACTCATCTACATCGGGGTCTTCTAACTGCTCTACCTCATTAACTGTAGATGTAGGCGACCAACCACCCTTACTACGAAGAAAGAGTTCCTGAGACTTGAAGTCACCCTCTAATGCTTGCTGTACAACTACAGAACCTACAGCACCTACAATAGAAGCCTTCTCTTCAGCTATGTCCTCACCATATAATTTATAGAAGGTAGCTGTACTTGAGGGGGCATTCTGATACTTCTGGATAGACGACAAAATATCCTTAACAGATACTCCACTACGAATACCTTCTCTAACCTTCTTGGCTATAATATTACTATATGGGAGTTTATCTTTACCTGCTGGCATAAGTACATCTCTACTATACTACTATAAGATAATCTACCTCTATCATCGGCAAGTCACATCCAGTACATAACTACATCCCTAAGTATAGGGGTCTAGGTTCACTATGGTTGACAGAGGAAGAACAGGGGAGGGTACTAAAGAGTACACATGCTATACATTAGTATATACTATATCTCTATATTACTACCATACCTACAACTATAGGCCTGGCGGAATACCCTTTCATATATATATAGGCACCCAAAATAAGATTTAACAAGTAACATTTATGAAATATATTGAAACAATTCGTGAGATCTTACTAAGTCCTTGTTTTCCCACAAATCTTTTTTATATGTTTCACTGCGTAGCAGAGCTACTATGTACCCCTACAGTGGAAATGTGGATACTACCGTGGAAATTTAGGGTAGCAAGGCAAAAGTAAATTTCTTATGTTGTAGATATAGTGGGTAACACCCCCACCCGAAAGTATAGCCGTATATTCTGGAGGGTCCCTTGACGATGCGTAGGGATAGTAGAAATATACTTAAGGATAGGTTGACAATACGAAAGGATAGCCCTGGTTGTGACATTTATGCAACACTTTTGTGATTTACTGAATAAAAACAACGGTAAACGAAAATAAATATTGACAATCGGCGAGCGATTTTGCTGCACCCCTACACCACCACCGTTATAACATAACATTTCAAAGCTGTAACATTCTGTGAACTGATGCCAACTTAACCCCATAATATCACTACATAAAAACAAGGCATCATTAGAGCCGATATAAGCGCCATACAATAGGGTAAAAACAATAGGCTATTGTGATACCTAAAATCACGTTTAGCGCTTACTGGAAGAAAAATCGAGGGTCTACGTGCAAACAATAAGCAACAAAAAACCCGCACAAGGGCGGGTCTAATGTCTTAGTTTATGAGGTTGTTTAGATCATGCTGCAGAGAATAGATCCAATTGGTTGTCCACAACTGTCGTGCCCTCTAATGGGCAATCGTGCAACTCAAGCCAAGGCTTCAAAACATATACACGCTCAAGGTTCTCTATATGTCTACCTTGCCCCTCTATACCGTTAAAACTATGCGGGTTGTAGAACCTATGACGGGTTTTCCATACTGTTGATCGTTTAGCTATTACTAGCCAATGCCCACTATCAATAGCTTGCTCATGCGTTAGCATTGCATCAATGGGCAACTTGGCTAGTTCATCAATAGAATAAAATTCATCATCTACACTTGAGGTAAACCATGTTTCCCCCTCATCACTTATCAGGAACCATTTATCAGAATGCTCAGAATAAACCGTTTCATCTATATGGGCGTAGTTGTTACAGGTTGTCAGAACAATATCATCACTATTTTGAATGCAATGGTCACAAATTAAGCCCGCACAACCTATTACCTCATTGCCCGCATGGTTTGGCTCGTACTCATCACAACCTTCACAATAAAAGAACTGATCGTGAAAACAGTCCTCGCAATAGCAACCGTCTTGAGCGTAGTGAGTATCGTATTCACCTAAGCCGGTATTACAGCTTTCGCAATGATACTCATGCTCACTAATTACGCCGCTAGTTGTAGTGAGTTCTAAGTCACCATGCCTAGATATTTTAAGCTTATCGCCTAAGTCTTTGGCGCTTGAGTAGTTGTCAAAATACGGCGCTATAAGTTCATCAGAGTTATGGTTTTCTATTCTGAGTAGTTCAGCATTGATCCAACTTACCTTGTCGGGTTGCTCGCAAGCTTGCTTTCGCTTGGCTATTTCAGCTTCCAACATATCGGCTGCGAGGTTGCTATTTGTGTAAATAGGTGCATTAGCATAACGGCCATTGCGAGTGCAAACGACAGCACGTGCTAGTAGTTGCTCTTGACTGTTTTCTATCCAAACAATTTCAAAATCACCGGACCCATAAATCTCAGCAGGGTGACAAATTAAATGGTCAAAACTATAGCGCATGCAACTTGCGGCCAAAGACTTGCGAGAACAACCTAGTCTAGGATCTGATGCGCTTGCTTGTTTCATTGTGTAGACTTTCGCAAAGTCTTTACGATTCTTTGATGACTTAAAAACTAAACCTTGTGTTGCTAGAAAATAGGTCTCTTTAAACCATACTGCGAAAGCCTCAAAATTTATGTTTGGATTCTCAGGCAAAATCTTGCGCAATATCTTTGCGGGTTTTCCTGATGTTCTCTTGCCTTTCTCTAAGTCATCCGCTGACAAGTAAACCGACATCAAGCGGTTGTCTTTATCATCCGGTTTAGGTGACAACCATATCAGATATGTAAAGACTTGTGATTTATCATCCGCTAGTGGCGCTGTTATGTCTTCCAACTTCCTAAGCAAAACACGATTAAGGTTTGTGTCATTAGTTGCTATTGATGATTTAAATTCTGCTGTCTTGTCTTCAAAGAAACACATTGTTTTATCCTCTATGCTAGGTTTAGTTTTCGATAGTTAAACAAATTGCGAAGGCGATAGTTGCCGCAATCAATGTTGCAGTTGCAAAAACACCCATTGGTGAGACAAATAAAACCGGCGCTGCAAAAACACAAATTGCGATAGTTAGCATTGCGCAGATCCAAGCGATAAAAGCGAAAAGGTTAGTCATGTTTTATTCCTTATAATATGTTGCGTGTAAAACTAACCTAAGCTTTGCCAATTCTCTTTTCAATAGTTGCGAGCCATTTTGCTATTCAAGGTTGTAGACTTTATTTTATGCACGTTTAAGGCGAACTGGAAATTAACTCGCCTATAGGTTGTACGCCTGGATTTATACACTTTTAAGGCGAGTAACAAAAATATAGTTTAGGGGTTGAACTATACAACCGGAGGGTATAGATAGTTTAGAGGTTGAACTATACACCTTAGAGGAGAGCGACACATTCAAACATATGAATATGTAACACATGCAAGAAATTATATATGCAAATATGTGAATATGTAACACATGCAAAAAATCATATATATGAATATTAGAATATATGAATGTGTGCATATGACCCCACCAGTGGAAAATGACCCCACCAGTGGAAAATGACCTTAGACCCCCCACAGTGGAAATTAATAATTATTTTGTAGCCACCCCTTGACCCACCGATGGAAATACCTATATGAGTACTAACAGCAACAACTATGGAGATTATATGACAACAACACAAACTTATATCGAGATGTTATCTTACATGCGACCAGAGGGTGCCAAAGCTCAACGCAAGTTCTGTAACAGATTCCTACGACCTATCTTTGGCAACCCTGACAACCGTGGCAATTACATCTTACGTGTAGGTAACAACCCTACCATTGCCTTCATGTCACATCACGACACAGTTCATACTCATGGCGGCAGACAGAAAGTAGTTGTCGGCTCAGATAACTTTGTCACTACTACACAAAACTGCTTAGGCGCTGACTGTACCACAGGCATCTACATTATGATGCGTATGATAGAGGCTGGTGTAGAAGGCTTATACATCGTACATGCCGCAGAGGAAGTTGGCTGTCGTGGCTCAGGTTACATTATGCAGCACACCCCAGAGGTAGTTGACGGTATCCAAGCCGCTATCAGCTTTGACCGCTATGGTTACAACTCAATTATTACTCACCAGTCAGGAGTTCGTACATGTTCAGAAGAGTTCGCAGACAGCATCGCAAGCATCCTAGATCTAGGTTACAGCCAAGACAGTGGCGGCTCATACACAGACAGTAATGAGTACAGAGGTATCATCCCTGAGTGTACCAACTTATCTGTAGGTTACTTCAATCAACATGCCAAGTCAGAGCATCAAGACCTAGAGTTCATGGAGACTTTATCAGATGCTTGTATCAATGCCGATTGGTCTAAGCTTGTCATAGTTCGTGACCCCACTGACAAGGATGACTTCTGGTCAGATACATTCTGGTCTCAAGATGACCGCTACTATCCCTACGCTGATGACATTGCTGTAGATGTCAGCTTAGAAAAAGTTATTGCAGATCACCCAAAAAGTGTAGCTTTGCTATTGCAATCCTATGGCTACGATGCTAAAGGTTTACTCACAGACTTAGGTCGCATCAGAGAAGGATACTAATATGCAGATGTTTATTGAAGTAGATAATTATGACATTGACGTTGATACACTAGAGTATGGCGTTGCAACCGTAGAAGGAGACGAGATGGGAAAATACTTTAACATTGAAGAGCAACCAATATTCAGCTTCAGTTCTTATGATGATGATGGTGAGTTAGTTGACCTACCTGATCATGTAGTTAAGAAAGCCCAAGATCTAATAGAGGATCACTATTGGGAGTGGCATCAGGATTGGATGTGCTGATGCTACATAAGCTCAATAAAGAAGTGTGTCATGAGTGTGAGAGCATCCATGACATGCACGACATAGACGAGTGGGGTTGCCCTAGTTGTAAGCTAGAAGACCCCACCGATGAAAATATAGATTGGGATGAGCAGGAGTGTGCTTATTCAAAATGGAGGGAAGAAAATGA
>Ga0222715_10006342_pt1 | contig 10004 bp, 23 predicted proteins | sample C33_9DmetaG_FD_165056 | JGI IMG/M metagenome (GOLD analysis project Ga0222715, IMG submission 165056) | Estuarine water microbial communities from San Francisco Bay, California, United States - C33_9D | ecosystem: Environmental > Aquatic > Marine > Unclassified | place: USA: California... | reverse complement strand
ACTTACTGTACTTCTCCCTGACCTCTGTCCTGTGCTTCATACCGTACTGGTTACATCCTTTGCACTGAGGATGAATGTTCTCTTCCAGGATCTTCGTGGCTTGTCTGCCACGTTCTATCCAGTGTCCGCCCTGCATATCCTTCCAGTGGAACCATTTATTACAGGATACGCACTCAATGAATCCTCGTTTATCCGCAGCAATAGCAGCCTTTAGCCTGACGTGCTTCTGTAAAGCTGTGGCTATCTCGTCAATCAATCTCTTCATTGATTTGATTTTCATGGTATAAGGTCTGCTTTTTTCTTCATTTTCCTATCTTCAGCCTCGCTTCTGCAAAATCTAGAATCAGATTCGTTTCTACTTTCTTCGATTGGTCGCCGTAGCTTTCTGTGTGCTTTCTGTAATCTTCAATGCTCATGTATTGGCATCCGGCACGAATCAGCCATTTGCCTTCGTCTTCAACAAGGAAGAACTGGTATCCATCTGTACGCTGGGTTAGATAGTATTGGCCCGTGGCATAGCGCAGGTCGGCATAGCGCAGGTTGGCAAAGGTCAGGTCGGCAGAGCGCAGGTCAGCAGAACTCAGGTCGGCAGAACTCAGGTTGGCAGCGTTCAGGTTTGCATGGCTCAGGTTGGCAGAGTTCAGGTTGGCAGAGTTCAAGTTGGCATAGCTCAGGTCAGCAGAACTCAGGTCTGAATGGCTCAGGTCGGCATAGCTAAGATTGGCATGGCTCAGGTCGGCGCGTTCTCCGCCGTCCTCATCGCGCAGCCATTTTGAATGCTTGTCCAGAATGATCTTTAGTTCTTCTGTGCTAATCTCTCTCATGATTTTTTCCTGTTTCTGATTAACCGCCGAGGCTTTCAGGCTCCGGCCCCTTGCACTTGTGGCGAGGGTTTTGTTCTGCGTCACACTTCCCGTAAGTTTTGTTAGGTTGGACTTTTCCCACGAAATTTACTGTGTTGACTTCCATGAGTCCCAACATTAACTGTCTGTCTATATCCTCTGCCGCAGTCAGTAGTGCAACAAGCTCCTGCACCGTTGTACAGTCTTTGGCTAGGCGATCTCGGATGTATTGCAAACATTGTCCTAATCTTGAGAAATATGCTTTTTTGTATTGTGTTTTTTGCCCCCCAGTTTTTCTGTCCTGGCTTATGTAGGGATACTTGACTACCCATCCCTCGCGGTATGGCTCTAAAATAATTCCATTAATGTCCATCACGCCTCTCCATAAGAATGACTCGCCACGTTAATCATCTGACTCATCCTTGTCACCAACCTTCATTACTTTAATCCTCTGACCATCAGCCATGTATCTTTTCTCGTTAAAGACTATTTCTTTTATAGTCCCGACATGGCGGTATTTAACAATATCAGAACTCTTTATATCAGGACATTCCCTTCTTACAAAGCTGGCAAGAAGACTGAACTGGTGGAGTTTCTTATTCCCATCAAGGAAAAACTCTTGGAACTGAACCTTCTTATATGTCTTTTTGTTTAGCATTACCCATCTGTTATGTGCTTCAGAAGTGTCATGTCTAGGGACAACACTACCAAAGTCAATGCCAAAGAAGGTTCTGCCTCCATCAGCTCCTGTCCTGGCTCTAACCTTGTAGTCTGCCATCATCGTTCTCCGACTCCTCAGAAAGGTATTTAACATAAGGCTTAACGAACTCGTGATAGAACTCCACCTGTAAAGCAACAAGCCTGGTGTAGGTTTCCTTTGCTTCTTCTTTACTGATATGTTCGAGACCAATCTCAATCTGGTCTTTAGCAATATGCGTAATCTCTACCAGCTCTTTTGTAATCATACCTTCTCCAGAGGACATATCACTGGGAAGTCATGGATGACGGAGATTTCTTTCGGCTCCCCGTGAGTCTCAATGAATTTCCCGCAATACTTTCTATAAGGATTATGCTCGTCCTTGAGCTGATGAATACACTCATGGCAGCTATTCAGATATGTAATATCGTTTAGTTTTCTCATCACGCCTCCATGTACTTGCTCAGTTCTGCGTATTCTCCTTTGGCCTCAAGTATCAACCCACGTTCAGCCCAGTACATCTGCATCCAATCGAGGAAGAACTTCATCTCTCCCTTGTCCCACTTGGCGGAGCTGGTGACTTCAAATTTTACCTCGTGTGTCTCAGGATGCTCTATGTGCCTGAGAAGATACTTCTGCTTGGTTGATTGATAGCACAACAGCTTCATGTATCTGTTCATGCCTTCAATGTGTTGATCTGCCAGGCTCTTCTCATCCCTTTGATAAGCATGGGAAGCTGCCTTTCTGATCCAGATAGCTTTCAAGGCTTTCTGTGGCAGTGAAGACAAGGTAAAGTCTTCTACCTGCATGGAGTAAGGGGAAAAGGCTACCGAGAGGTAGCCATGCTTTTCCAGTTCTCCTTTAGCTTCTACGAAGATTTCTCTTAACTCTTCGATGTTTCTAGCTGTTCTAGTTTCCGGCATACAGCACTCACCTTTAGTCCAAACGCAGCACACAGGTCTTCAAAGGTCGCACACTCCATATTGGGACGCTTCAACAGCTTGCCATAATTGCTGCAATCCATCTCGGCACGGTGTGCAATCTCTGCTTTCGAGATGCCAGTCTCATCGTGTAACTTTTGAAAAACGCTGCCGTAGTGCATTAGAATGGAATCTCATCGTCAAAGAATTTATCGTTTTTTGGCTCGAACTTTTCCTTTCCAGCAGAATTGGATTGGCCCTTTTCCTTACCGATAGAAAGAGAGAAGAACTTACCGCCCTTGCCTTCTTTAATCCAGGCATTGAGATAATGATCTTTGCCATTGATATTGATGGTTCCGTTGTAGTCGGAGTGAGTTTCCTCCTTCTTATTATTGTTCTTAAACAGAACACCACGGTTTGTATTGTCGTAATTCATGCTTCCTCCTTAAATTTATCAACCAAGTAATTAATACGTTCTACTGCTTTTCTAACATTCTCTTCCAGAGACTCGATAAAGTCTTCGTCACGTTCAACCCTTACGATCAGAGGCTTCATCTGTGGATGATAGGACATGAAGTCCCACCAGGATCTTCCAGTGATCCAGAGACATCCCTGAACCTGCTGAAAGTATTTGCTGGGAAGTTTGCCTTCCCTGAGATATTCGACATGGGTGTGGGGCATGGGGCATTTGATCTCCAAGCCACCATCGTCTTCAACAAGACCATCTGGTGATGCTCCTGCTGTTATCTCATCGTGCATACAGAACCCTACTTGAGTAACAAGATTCAAGGTGATGTCCTGATACTTGTCTCTAGCGTAAGGCTCTAAGTCAGTGCCACGTTGCATGGCATCTGTTATCTGAACGAAGGTACTCTGACCAGTCAGTCTTTCAGCTACTAGGGCGTTTATATAGCCATCAGCCTGAGTAGATGCTTTACCATTCATTATGACTAGCTTAGAGAAGTTGGACGCACTGGGGACTCCAAGACGCGCCTGGAGCCACTCCTCTGTCCCTTGTTGACACTCGATGATTTTCATCGGTTCGAGTACAAAGTAGCTTGATTGAAAGGCTGTTTAAACTTCTTCAACAGGTTTCTACTGGCAGCACGATCAATGGCGTTCTTCACTTGGCCCAGCTTTGACGGTGGAGCTTTGATGAATTCAGCCACCTGTTTTGCGGTGAACTTTTGTTCAGGGTGTCGCATTGCACCCTTGATGACTTTAGTCGCGAAACTTTTGGAATGACCCTTGATGGGACTCTGAACAGCTTCAGGCTCTTGAGTCTCCAAAGACAACAGGACTTCAATCGCAGATAATTTCTTCTGCTCCTTTTCTATCGTTTCTAACGCTTGCTTCTTAATTTGCATCAGGTTCATGGTTTTCCTCCTTTATCCCTCTGCGTTTAAACTCTACGTATATGTGAAGGCCGACTTTCCTTGAAAGCATCAGCCTCTTCTTCTGAGTACACGTCACCGTGCAGTCCAACCAGCTTCAAGATTACCCTGTCCTTTGCTCGCTTCTCAGCCATAGCAAAAGGATAAGAGTTCTTGTTGTTGTATGGGGCAGCTTCACCGATAGACCACTCGGTCTTTTCTCCCATGTGTCCTACCACGATCATCACCGCTTCTTTGTCCATGACATTCGCTGAGATAATCTGTGGCGCGTCAAAGGTAACTCCCTTGTGGGCAGCTACCTTTTCCAGTGCCTTGTGAAGCAGGACAAATGTTCCATGACAATCCCATCCTGCCTGCTCTGGGGTGAGTCCGATCTCTCTCAAGACTTCACCGACTTTCTGTGGGATGTTTGATCTCATGCGCCCATCTCCTGAAGCTCGCTTAAATATTCAGCTCGGCACATCTCTGCGTAGTCTTTGGCGTAAGCCTTCAGCTCCTGATCGATGAACTCTCGGTGCTCATCCATGTGATGTTTCGCAGTTCCGACCATCGCTCCCTTGACGTACTTCGCAAGGGTTTTTGAGTTTTTTATTGTCGGCTGAATTGCAAAGTCTGCCAATAAATCCTCGAACAGCCCAAAATCACCAACCTTGTGCAAGACATCGTACATAAAGTCAACGTCTGCGTTTTTCAAAACCATTGCGATTTCAATGGCTTGCTGGTCAGACAGGACTGGGTATCCCATTCCGTCTGTTTCAATGTCCTGTATGTTTTTGGTAATCCAGATTTCTAGCTTTGTCATAAATTTTCCTCCTTTGGAAATTCTTGGTCATTGTGAACCACCTTTGCGGTGTCTGTCAACCATTTTTCTTCAAGTGGATACCGAAAAGATCTATTTTCTTTTGATGTGAATTGCAGCGAGTGATGGGAATAGAGGCCAATCGTGCCTTCCCATGAGCCATGACGCTGCTTTGCCACGATCAGACGTTGGTCGAAAGACTTTTCAAAATATTCCTGCTGCTTTTCGTCCATCTCGGTCAGCTTCAGAGCTTCACGTTTTTTGTCTGCCCAGCAAATCATCAAATTGTCGGCTAGGTCAACGATTGCACTGTTTCCCTTAACGTCAAATTTGGTTGGGATATATTCCTCTCCCGCGCTATTTGGCTTTCTGACGTGAGAAACCAGGTAGATGTGACAACCTAAGTGCTTTGCCGAATATGCTAGGTTGTTGATGAAATCGGCCTCACCTTCCCTGTTTTCGACACCGATGCCGCACTTGGCAAGAGAGTCGATGAAGATGTGCTGCACTCCCAGTTCGCTGGCGACGTAGTTCACAAAGCCTAAAATCTTCTCCGTCTTGACAGAATCAAGCTGGTCATAAATCAGGACATGAGAGTCGGCAAAGTCAGTGAATCGTGAGATCCACTCCCTCGATGGTCTGCCGCTGGAGATCCCGCTTGACTGGAGGCACATTCTCCAAAGCGTCTCAACAGGCTTCATCTCAAGTGACGCAATGGCTATCTTTTGTCCCTGATGGGCCAGTGCAAGGGCCATCTGAGTCGTTATCATGGACTTGCGGTGACCATTCATGCCTCCAATGACCGTGATCTCGGACGGTCTGAGCCGGAACTGACTGAATGTCTTGCCCCACGGCAATGTGCAGCCGGTAAGCTCATCATCACCATCTGCTTTCTTGAGCAAAGGCTCACGCCATGCTCCGGCAGAATGTATTTCCTGAGCCTCAAGCTCTCCAACAATCCTGATGTAGTCTCTGAGGTCAACGCCATGAGGTATCATCATATAATGATCTCTGGCACGTAAACGTCATCAGACTGTGTTGGTTTTTGGTTTCTTTTCCATGTCCGCAAACAGGCTTTCCAATCTTTGATGGGCTGATTGTTTATCTTCCAATCCCTTATTGTGTAGTAGTCAATAAAATGCTCAGCATCAACTACAAAGCTAATTTCCTCTGCGTATTGTTTGACCTCACTCACGGTTGGTTTTTTTAACTGGTTCTTAGTTCTTAGTTCTTTGTTCTTGGTTATTGGTTCTTGGTTAGCTTTCGATCCGGTTTCTTCTGGGTTAGCTGCAGAAACCGACTGGGTTTCTATGCCGCTATTTTGCTTGGGTCTGCCTCCTCTCTTGCCGTTTGTCCTAGCTCTGTCGGCCTTTTTGCGGTACTCGGAAATCTCAAAGTCGGCACGATGATTGTGATAACCGTCATCTTCAAGGGTGAAGTATTCGGACAGAATCGCCTTCACGATGCCTTCTACATCGTTTAAACGCATTCTGCGAATCACTGGTGACATTTCTTTTGGCAACGGGAGTTCGGTGTCGTAATAGTAATTCAGCAGCCTAAAGTACACTGCCTCCTCTTCGAGCGACAGGTGTGATGTGTGCAGCGCCCACGTTGGAATGTTGAATGCGAAATAATGCATAGCAGCCTCTCATGTCAGTCCTCTCTGGTGATATGCGGCGCGGGAGAGGGTTCCGTTTTCATCCTGGGAGCTACCCAGAACTAGCCGCGCTTAGATTATACACAACAACCACTTGTGGTGATATTTTTATTAGCAGGGGTTCAATACTTGCCCAGCCTAGCCTTCAAGACTACCGATTTGTCCGCCTCCGTCAGCTTCACGCCTGATTTTAGGCTTGCTTCCGCGATCTCCAGAATAGAATCGCGTAGATACTGCTTCTCGTTCCGGCGCATCACCTGATAGTTCCCGTCATCATCTGGATAAAGGGTCTCCCAGGACAGGCCGAGAGCATTCAGGACATCAATCCCGCCACATCCCGCAAAGCAGTGTATCAGGATTCGGTCACCCTTGAGTGTTACTCTAAGGCTTGGCGAATTGTCCGAATGTGCTGGACATCGCGACATCCAGCTCACCTTGCTGGTCTGCCGCACTCCGTCCAATCGTGATAATAGCTCGTCAATTTTGCTCATAACCCCCCCTTTGACGGTCGCCAACCCCCCATTAGAAGTCCGGCCACCCGTTGCCTGATTCTGCGATTCGGTTCCTCGCCTCATCATCTGTCAGGATTTCAGCCCCATCTTTCTGAATCCTGGCCTTTTCTTCCGGCCCTCCCCATAACACTTCACACCAGCGCCCGCTGGCTCCCTGTGATAAATAGGCTATCCCATCAACCCCTCCAGGATATTCCCCGCCTGTCATATCGCACTGTGTCACTTGCTTGTGGATTATCATAATTACTCCATGACCGCCTGGGCCGCGATTCTGTGGCCTTCCCATATAACCTGTGCGCGTCTAATTACCAGCTTTATCAGGCTGGCCCGAGGCTTAAACCCGTATTCGCTGTATATTTCATCTATTACCGAGTCATAGGCTGATCGCCAGGAGCATGAAAGCTCATAATTCGTTGCCGCATATTCTGCCAGGCGTGAAATTTGGTTATTGTTTAAATACATTTTATTTCCCTCATATTAAAAAAAACCCAACGGTCAGCATCCAAAATACCCCGACAAGGCCGACAGCCCCAAGCATAGCCCCTGCAATCTTTAAGACTGATTTCCAAGTGGGTTCGGGCCATGCAGCAGCATTGTATCTGTCGTGCTCCCTAGCGTATCGGTAGTGCCTCAGGTTATCGTGATTCATAGTTTCCCCCATTGATCTGCCATCGCATTGGCAATTCCCAAATATGTTTTACTCCGCTGTCGCCATCTGTCGGCACTCGGCGGCAGCTTGTTTTGTCCGCTATCGGTCTGATTAGACCAGCGGGGCTTCCCGTTGACAATACGAGGCGCTACGCTTTCAGTAGGCACTAATGTCGGCAAACCCTTGAGCCACAAGCAGGTGCGCTTGCTGGCATCATGCCCGAATTGGTATGGCTGAATCGTTTGATCTGGTTTCCTGATCCTACTTGAAATAATGCTTACCGGATTCTCGATGGCAATCTTTTCTACAGGTGCAGTCATCAACCGCCGCACGAATTCCAGAGCATCATCAGTGAGTTTCGGGTCTCTCAATCCGCGCGTAGTCCAATGCATACCACTGACGGATAAGTAAGTGCATGGCGGGTGCGCTATCAGTAGATCGAATTCCGACAGGTCAAGGTCGAATATATCGCCTTGATAGTGCTTCCCGATTGCTTCACTCGGTAGTAGATCGCAGGACATGGCATCGTGTCCTAGTCTGTTAAATGCGTCCCTCACTGTTCCAGATGATTCACACGCAACTAAAACCCTCATACTGTCACCCTTAGACTGTCTTCGCTAACTTCAATGTATAGGGGCCGATTACCATTGACAATCCTGTCAAGCTGGCTGATTGAAAGCGGGATAAATTCCGCAAAGTCATCACCATAAAGTCCCTCATTTTTGAATCCTTGAGCGTAGGCAATATGCTTTGGTTTTCCCTTGCTGTTAGCTGGCATGACATATACACCAGCATCATTCACGAGCCAGATGCCCCGATCATTCGCTGGCCCTCCATACGGTAGCTTCAGGCCATTCTGGAAAGCCGTTTTACAAACTTCGCGTAGCGATTTACTTGTGTTAAATTTGAATTTCATTTTCACCTCCTCAGTGCCTGATTTCATCGTGATTCATGCTGCCACCTCCTGTAATTCGTTCAAGTAATTGCGACACGCCGCGTATAGAGTCCAATATGTTACCGCTGTAGCATGGTCTGAAAGGCTGGTAAAGGTCTCGCCGTTATCCTCTAGCATTGCCTCTCCGTCTATAGTGTTGCACTCAGCGCAGAGTTTGAGGGCTTTGTAGGTGTAGATCCCCCGCTCGTGGCCGTCAATGGTCTGATGGATCAGCTCTTCAATATCTTGGCCCTCATCGGCCTGAGATAGAATCTCGTCCACAATAGCGCGTGCTTCTTGGTTTAACAGATAGTCATTGATTATAAAATCGCTCATTTTCTAGCCCTCTTAAGAATAAATAACGTCCGAATAAAATTCTTTTGCTTCTGGATTGAAACCTATATATGCCGCCGCCTCTGTATAATCGGCGAATTGCATAGGCAACACTGGGGACTTGTGATAACCGTGCTTGTGTACTTCGCACAGATAACCATTATCGAAAACCAGATAAACCCTTACAGTGTCGCCAAAATATCCCTCTGGGCGCGTTGCTGACCCTATGTAGTGCGTTCGTTTCATTATTCACCCCTTGTTTTAATGATTCGCTCGGCGGTGCTTTCTAGGTTATAGGACTGACAGACAAAGCCGCCGCCAAAGTCTTTACCTCTGTAAACCTTGAAGCCGATAGAGTTTGCTAGTTTCTTGGCCTTCTGGTAACTGTCCTCTAGGTCTTTACCCTCTGTCTCAAAGGCGAGCCATGAGATGACATAACGAGGGTTCCCGTTGATGTCGTTATTTACCCTATAAAAGCGATGGCCTAGTGTTTCCTCTGTTCTGTAGTCTAAATGCGCTGCGTTCATTTTATAGCCCTCTGTTTGGTTATCACAGACTCCCTTTCGGGAGTTTCGGCCAGTACCAATGGCCTCATCAGTGTGGATAAGTGCTTTATCTATATTGAACATAAGTAAATCCCCTTGTGTGTGTTGATGTTGCCTATATGCAAGCATTATCCATGCCAATATGGTTATAAACTACTATATCAATGACTTATGGAATTCACTGTATAAGTATAGAGATAGTATTGTGTTACCATTAAACTCAATCCTTGTTACCTGTTACTTATGGTAACGTAACACTATTGTGTGTTGGTTATCGGGTTATATGGGTTAAGTGTGTCTAATGGGTGCAATACAGAGACACACACAACTTAGCGAATCTCGCCACTATTTAGCGTAATTCACCAACTGTTAGCCAATTTGACTAATATGGCATTCTGGCCACAGGATATGGCATTCTGGACATATGGCATTCCGGCCAGCGATACGGCATTCTGGCCAGGATCGAGCGAGCGTTCGGTCGATAAAACCACAAGGGGAGTGTGGAAATAGGGGCGGGGAGGGGGACGGCGCGTTGTAATTATTATAGTAGCCCCCCAATCTTGCAAAAGAGGGATTCAGAAAACTCATTCTAACTATTTGAATTTCCTAAATAAAAAAGAAGGTAATTTTGTGGGTAAAAAATACACACTTTAATGGTATTAATGTACGTTAGTGACTACTAACATAATCTGCAAAGATTAGGTTCCACTAACATAATCTGC
>Ga0222715_10006339_pt1 | contig 10006 bp, 13 predicted proteins | sample C33_9DmetaG_FD_165056 | JGI IMG/M metagenome (GOLD analysis project Ga0222715, IMG submission 165056) | Estuarine water microbial communities from San Francisco Bay, California, United States - C33_9D | ecosystem: Environmental > Aquatic > Marine > Unclassified | place: USA: California... | reverse complement strand
CGTGAAGGAAAAATGCGTTCCAAGTATTTCTTTGCAGATCCCTCTGTGATTGTCACTCCCCCAGAAAAAGACATTACTCTTCCCACTGAAGATGTTTGCTTTGAGTTGAATACTCAACAACTGGATAAACTTCTGAAAGCAGCAGCAGTGTATCAGCTCCCTGATTTGTCTGCAATCGGTGAAGCAGGTGTTGTGAAACTGGTTGTCCGTGATAAGAAGAACGATACTTCCAATGACTTTGCTGTTGTTGTTGGAGAGACTGAAAATGAGTTCTGCTTCAACTTCAAAGTTGAGAACATCAAGATTCTTCCTGGCACCTATGAGGTTGTGGTTTCTCAAAAACTTTTGTCACGTTTTACCAGTCAGGACTACAATCTGAAGTATTATATTGCTCTGGAACCTGATTCTACCTTCAACTGATGAACATCTTTGCGACGGATTCTTCACCATATGTTTCTGCAAGAGTATTGCCAGACAAGCATGTGGTGAAGATGCCACTAGAGTGTTGTCAAATGCTCTCTATTATTTTTTCCAAATGGTATTATAATTGGGGAGATCTGCACAAAGCAGATGGAGAACCATACAAAACAAAAGGTGGTGCTTTTCGTAATCATCCATCCACCATCTGGGCAGCAAAAAATCATTTCAATACTGCCTGGTTAATCCAACATGGATGTGCTCTTTCATCAGAGTATCAAAAACGATACGGAAAGGTTCACTCATGTGCAAAGACTTTGTTTGAGGCAAAACAAATCTTTCATCGCAAATCTAAAAAAACAATCACTTGTTATAGTATGGCAGACAACTTTGCCCGTGCTATGCCTGATGAATTTAAATATGACAAAAGCATTGATACATTTACTGCCTACAAAATGTACATTGCTTCTAAACCTTGGGCAAAGGATAACTACCTTCGTATGCCCGAACGTAAACCTGATTGGTTATGATAAATGAGACACATTCTTTTCACCCTTAAGGGGTGTAGTGAGAGTTTGCTGGATGATGAATCTCACATTCGTAATGTTTTAGTTCATGCTGCTCATTTGTGTGAAAGTACCTTGTTGGATGTTTCTTCTCACAAGTTTGATCCTCAAGGTGTAACTGCTATTGCACTTCTTGCCGAATCGCATATCAGCATTCATACTTGGCCCGAGAAGGGTATGGCAGTGTGTGATGTTTTTACTTGTGGGGATCACACAAATCCACAATCTGGTGTAAACTATATGTATGATATGATGGATGCTACCGATATGGTATCCAATCAATTTGTTCGACCTTTGGAATGAACTATCAAAGGGGTGATGTTTTCCTTGACAAGGAAACACACAAGTTGTATATTTTTGATGGGAATGAATGGTTGGAAATTATTCCTACCTCTGTATTGAAAAAACCTGATTGGATTTGATTATGCGTGATGAATTTTTGTGGGTTGAGAAATATCGACCCAAGACTATTGAAGATTGTATTCTTCCCGATGCAACTAAAAAAACATTCAAAGACTTCCTAGATAGAGGGGAAGTTCCAAACCTACTCCTTGCAGGTCCTGCTGGGTGTGGTAAAACTACCGTAGCAAAAGCACTATGCAATGAACTGGGGGTAGACTTTTATGTCATTAACGGATCCGACGAAGGTAGATTCCTTGATACTGTCCGAAACAATGCGAAGAACTTCGCTTCGACCGTCTCACTTTCGTCAACTGCTAAACACAAAGTCATCATCATTGATGAGGCAGATAATACAACCAACGATGTACAACTCCTCCTACGGGCATCTATTGAGGAATTTAATCGTAATTGCAGATTCATCTTCACCTGCAACTACAAAAACAAAATCATCGAACCCCTCCACTCCCGTTGTGCCGTCATTGACTTCTCGATCAAGGGGAAAGAGAAAGCCGCACTGGCAGGATCCTTCTTCAAGCGTCTACAGGACATCCTGGATGCGGAGAGCGTCGGATTCGATCAAAGAGTACTTGCAGAGATTATCAACAAACACTTCCCTGACTGGCGACGAGTCCTCAACGAATGTCAAAGATATTCAGTAGGGGGCAAAATTGATTCTGGTATTCTTGCTACGTTCTCTGATGTTGCTGTAAATGACCTTCTTAAAAACCTTAAAGAAAAGAACTTCCCAGAAGTTCGGAAGTGGGTGGTATCTAACTTGGATAATGATACTACTGTATTGCTGCGTCGTATTTACGATGCTCTTTATTCATCCCTTGAAAACAATAGCATTCCTGCTGCTGTGCTTGTGCTTGCTAAGTATCAGTATCAGTCGGCATTCGTAGCAGATCAAGAGATAAATATGCTTGCCTGTCTAACCGAACTAATGGTGGAGTGCGAATTTAAATGAAAAAGTCCAGACAAATGAAGTCTAGAATGTATTACTACTTCTGGAGTGCTATGACTCTGTTTGTATTGCTCGGACAGATCTATGTTGGTACAGGGTATCGTATTATGGCTGGATCTGTGTTAAGATTAACTGAAGGTTTTGCGGCACTTTTAGAATATGAAGTTAAATGATAATGATGCTATCTGGGCTGCTGATGAATTTATTAATTACTTTGAAAATTTTACCTCTATTGAAGATTATCTTCGATATGTGAAAAAAGAGTTAATATCCAAGACAAGTCAAATGTACCCTCTCTCGGATAACTTCTTTAATGAAGATATTCATCCCAGTGAGATGGAATTTGATGTCAAATTTGTTGGAAAAAGATTTAATCACTCTATCCCTCATGAACACTATAACAACCTCTTAAACGCAGTTTCTTCTCATAATAATGAATCTAATATTCCAGGCAGAGAACTGCGTTGGATGATTTATGAAAAGAATACTCAAAAAGTTCTTGGATTTATTCGATTTGGATCTCCCACAATTAATTCAAAACCAAGAAATCAGTGGCTTGGTAAGGCACCGGATCTTTCTATCTTTAACCGCCATGCAGCAATGGGATTTGTAATAGTTCCATCACAACCATTTGGGTACAATTATCTTGGTGGTAAACTTTTAGCACTCTTCTGTGTCTCTCATTTTGCCCGTGAAATATTGAATGAAGTCTTTGACAAGGACATTGCCCTATTTGAAACAACATCGCTTTACGGGTCTACCACAGATGCCTCACAGTATGATGGACTTAAACCATTTATGAGATACAAGGGTTTAACTGAAAGTAAGTTTTTACCTCTATTGCATGAAGAAGTTTTTCATCGTCTTCATGATAGATTTACTTTACTCAATAACAACACTCCACTAACTGACAACAAAGCATCATCTAAAAAGATGAAGAGACAAACAAAAATGATTTCAATTATCAAAAACTCTCTTCATGATCAAGACAAGTTAGATTATTTTAACTCTGTAATTGAAACTGCATTTGGGTTAACTCAAAAGAAAAGATTTTATATTTCCGACTATGGATACTCAAATGTACGTGAAGTAATTCTTGGAGAACAGACTGAACTTCTTCGTGGTCCAAACTGGGATAAGTTTTACTTGGAGAATATTATTGCTTGGTGGAAGAAAAAGGCAACAAAGAGATACGAAAAACTCAAAGAAGAAGGTAGGTTCAGAACAAAGGTTGAACTCTGGACAGAAAACGATGACATTCAAATTATTAGATAATGGAACTGAAAGACTGGTTAAACTCAATCAACTTTACTAAAGAAGATCTGACTGAACACGCAAAAGAATATCCTCCTTATATTATTAACCGTTGTTTATCAGGACATTTGGATTGTGTAATGTTTGCTAATGAAATGAACAAGTATCATTTCCTGGATAAAGATATGCAATATTTGTTTTTCCTAAATACTTTGAGGAAAAAGAAGAGATTCTCTCCCTGGCTCCGCAAAGAAAAGGTCACAGACTTAGAATGTGTCAAACAATATTATGGATATAGTAATGAAAAAGCATCTCAAGCTCTGAAAATTCTTACACAAGAACAAATTAACTTTATTAAACAACGACTTGATATTGGAGGATCGAAATGACTGTAGAACCGACCGTAGAGTGGTCTCAAGACCAAATGGTAGAAGTGGTTCTTAACGAACCAGATGATTTTTTGAAAGTTCGTGAGACTTTAACCCGCATCGGAGTTGCATCACGCAAGGAAAAGAAACTCTATCAATCTTGCCATATTCTGCACAAGCAAGGTAGATATTATATCGTCCACTTCAAAGAACTGTTTGCACTGGATGGTAAACATGCCAATCTTACGATCAATGATGTTCAGCGTCGTAATCGCATCGCTCGCTTACTTGCTGATTGGGGTCTTATTACGATAATCAAAGAAGACTCTGTACTTGATATCGCACCTCTGAATCAAATCAAAGTTCTTGCGTACAAGGATAAGAATGATTGGGTGTTGGAACAAAAGTACAATATCGGTAAGAAGGGTAAAGCAGTAGAAACCGAGTGATTGTCATTGATGACGAGTGGTGTTTCATTCATATTCCCAAAACATCTGGAACAAACTTGATGCACATCTTTCCTAATGAAAGATGTGTCAAGTATGGAGGAAACGAATATTGGGATGAATTTTGGTCAAGTGCAAATTTACAAATTCTCTTACCATTCATAAACCAAATTAAGGGGTGCAATATTGTAAAACATGCACCTCTTTATTTTTGGGAAGATGTTGGAGTAGTAACAGATCAAAAAATTTTTACAATCGTTAGAAATCCATATACCAGATTTTTATCGTGGTATCATGAGATGAATAGAATTGTTGACTTTTTTAAATTGCCATTCACGAATGTTTCATTTGAAAAATTTGTTGAGTCAAAATATATCAATTTGCTTCTGAATCAATTACCTCATAAAGTTTTTACAAATAAAACAAATCAAGTAGACTATTTGATTGACAAAACTGGAAAGATTCGTGTAGATAGAATCTATAAAATGGAAACCGATTTAGATAAGATTGAGAAAGATTTTAATATAACAGATATTCACAAGTACAAAATTAATTTTTTGAACTATAATAGAAATTATTCTGAAGTATATACTCCTAAAATGATTGATTGGGTACAGAAAAACTTCCAAAAAGACTTTGAATATTTCAATTATGACATAAATCCATTTTGGTAACTAAATAATACTGTCGCTCTTTCGTGCGCGACACGCTACATACGGAATATACGCTACTATCAGAGAGACCCCTTGACAAGGGTCTCTTTTTTTACTATAGTACCCATATCGACCATAACCCACAAACACGGTCGATGGTTCACAACTTAAATTTAGCAAAAACATAGGAGGCTAAAATGGCATTTAAGGAATTGCTTCGCGTCTATAAATGTTATGAGAACAAAGTAGACGAAAAGACAAAAGAGTATTTGCAAAGTTTTGGAACGGTAGACAATGCTCCAGACGGTCTTCCTCTTATGGAAGATATAATTGAAAAGTATAACTCTGGAGACATTGCAGAGGGATCCACAGTTATATGTTCTGGTCGAGTAGGCGATCTTTGGAGTGATCCTACTTATAATCGTATTGATGAACTTCGGTATGGTAACCAAAAACGTCATATTGAAAATCGTGGTGGATACTCAAATGATGCAGCAGATACTTTGTCTGCATATTGCCGACCAGAACTTACGGTTGTTTTGACTAAAGGGAATAACCGCGCATCAAAGAGATATGCTTGTGGACGTGATCCTAATGCAAGGGTTGTTATTTCCCTAAAACTTCATCGTAAGAATATTTCACATGCTGAAATGATTCGTATCGAATCTCTTGACCACAATACTGATTGTAATTATCGTACCAATCAAACTGGTGATGATAAGTTTAAATCTGCATATTATGCAAAAGAAGATTGGGCAGTAAATCTGTTCAAATATCTTGAACCGTTTCGCATTGGTATTGCTGGAACTCTTGATGGTGCCAAGTTTGCATGTCCTTCGCATTCTTATTTAAGCACAGCAATTCGTCTTGCTGGTCGTGAGTACACTAGCAAGTATCTTAATGCATTTACAAAATGGGAATGTGCTAAAGAAGTTCAGGGAAACGCTACTGTTGCAGGTGCCCTATTTTTGAAAACCTTTTGCCCTTATATTGAAGATGTGGATAAAAAGAATGATATTGATTCATTCTCTTTGATGATGAAATGGTTCTTCACAGAATATGGTGCAGCTGCTCAAGCATTTGATCCGGATGCCAGAAATCTTCAACAATCTGATATTGTTCAGGGAAATGGTGTATATAAGGGAAATGAACCTGCTGTTGCGCGTTATGTGTTTCTCTATAATGACTTTTGTCGGATTAAGAGATTAAAATTCAATGGAACACATAAGACTGCTATTCCATTTGAGGGTTCTGATAGCACTGCCTGGAATAAGTTCCTTGCCGATTCGAATCCCTTGATGAAACCAGCATTGGGTGGACTTGCGACTACAAAGTTCTTCTGATAACCGAATAAAAAAATACGGGGTTCACTACCCCTCTTTTTTTGTCTTCTTGTATAATTAGTAGTGGATGCCGTAAGGGTCCACAAAACACAAACTCGCTTTAATAAGGAGCTACCATAATGAACATTCAGAGGTATTCTGCTGCGGATCTTCCTGCCTTGATGGATAAGATCACCAAGCACAGCATTGGCATGGACGAATACTTTGATCGTCTGTTTGCCCTTCACGAAACTACATCAAATTATCCACCATACAATCTTATTCAGGTAAATAATGTTGAATCTCATTTAGAGATTGCTCTTGCAGGATTTAAGAAGAAGGAGGTCTATGTCTTCACGGAGTATGGAAAACTTTTTGTCGAAGGACAAAAAGAGGATACAGAGTCGGAGAAAACCTTTGTCCACAAGGGACTGGCTCAAAGAAGTTTTAAACGAGTCTGGACTTTATCCGACGACACAGAAATCAGGGAAGTCACATTTGAAGACGGACTTCTACGGATCGTACTTGGGAAAATAGTCCCAGAGCATCATCAACGTAAAGATTGGTTCTAAATAGAACTGAATATCGTCGGCGCTATGCCACGAGGGGATACTGGCAAAATCCAGTTGACTCCCCTCTTTTTTATTGCTAAAATGACTGAAGGAATGAATGTGTTATGACCATTAAAGTTTTGGTACTAAAGTCTGGAGAAGATGTGATCGCGGATGTCCGTGAGATGGTTTCTTCAGATGAAAAAGTAATTGGATATTTTCTGACAAAACCTTGTGTTGTTAAACTGGTAAACAAAACCGATTTGACTCCAGAGGAGACTAATTCCAAATCAGAGAAAAAGTCGGAGTTCTCTGTTACAATGTATCCGTGGGCTCCTCTTGCAAGAGAGAAATCCATTCCGATCTCTACTGATTGGGTAGTCACAATGGTTACCCCAACGGAAAAAATTTACGAAATGTACAAGGAGGACATTCTGAAAAATGGACAAGAAATTGGTGAAACTGATAGTGCTGACCAACCAGCAGATCCTGGTCTCGCAGATTGAAGAAGTTGGTGCTGATATTGGTGAACCAGACTGTAAGTTGGTAGAACCATTTGTATTGGAAACAGATGAAACCCTGTCTCCTTGGTTGGTAAAGTGTACCAATGAAAACACTTTTATGATATCATCAGATAAGATTCTTACTCTTGCTGATCCCAGACCAGTATTGCTTGAAAAGTACAACGACCTTATTAAATGAAATTCTACACTAATGTTCAGTTGATTGGGAACCAGTTTTTGGTTCGTGGTGTTGATAATGGTAAAAGATATGAACATAGGGATGAATTTTTTCCAACATTATTTGTAAAGTCGAAAAAAGAATCGAAGTATAAAACTCTAAATGGCGAACCTGTAGAACCAGTCAAACCTGGTACTGTGAGGGATTGTCGTGAGTTCTATAAAAAATATGATGAGGTTGACGGATTTCCAATTTATGGAAATGATAGGTACATCTATCAATATATTTCTGAAAAGTATCCAGAAGATGAAATCAAGTTTGATATTAGTCAAATCAAACTTGTCACTCTTGATATTGAAACTACTGCCGAACAAGGATTTCCTGATGTAGAGTCTGCATCAGAAGAGATTCTTGCGATTACAATTCAGGACTACACCACAAAACAGATTATTACTTGGGGAGTAAAACCTTTTGTCAACAAGCAAAAGAATGTTACTTATCACCACTGTCCTACAGAGCACGAACTGCTGAACCACTTCATCAATCACTGGATGCAGGATGTTCCTGATGTGGTGACTGGGTGGAACATCCAACTGTTTGACATCCCATACATCTGTAAGCGCCTCAACAGGGTGCTTGGAGAGAAGTTAATGAAGAGATTCTCCAACTGGGGTCTTGTGACCGAGGGAGAGGTCTATGTGCAGGGTAGAAAGCAGGTTACCTTTGATGTTGGTGGACTGACTCAACTTGATTACCTTGATTTGTATAAGAAGTTTACATATAAGGCACAAGAATCATACCGTCTTGACTACATAGCTGAGGTAGAACTTGGTCAAAAGAAACTTGATCACAGTGAGTTTGATACCTTCAAAGACTTCTATACCAAAGGGTGGCAAAAGTTTATTGAATATAACATCGTTGACGTAGAACTTGTTGACCGTCTGGAAGACAAGATGAAACTGATTGAACTTGCACTGACGATGGCATATGACGCAAAGGTCAATTATGCCGATGTGTTCTATCAGGTTCGCATGTGGGATAATATTATCTACAACTATCTCAAGAAACGTGATATTGTTATTCCACCAAAGATTCGTTCGGATAAAAACGAAAAATATGCAGGAGCATACGTCAAGGAACCGATTCCTGGAAAGTATGATTGGGTTGTGTCTTTTGACCTTAACAGTCTGTATCCTCATCTTATTATGCAGTACAACATCTCACCAGAGACGCTCTTGGATGAAAGACACCCAACAGCAACAGTTGATAAAATACTTAATGAAGAGATAAACTTTGAGTTGTACAAAGACAATGCGGTATGTGCCAACGGTGCAATGTATCGTAAGGATGTGCGTGGGTTTCTTCCAGAACTCATGGAGAAGATGTATGGTGACCGTGTGATCTTCAAGAAGAAAATGCTTCAAGCAAAGCAGGAGTATGAAAAGACACCAACCAAGGCACTTGAGAAAGAGATTGCACGGTGTAATAACATCCAAATGGCAAAGAAGATTTCTCTTAACTCTGCTTATGGTGCTATCGGTAACCAGTATTTTAGATATTACAAACTAGCAAACGCAGAGGCGATTACTCTCTCTGGTCAAGTCTCTATCCGCTGGATTGAGCGTAAAATGAACGAATATCTAAATAATCTTTTGCAAACAGAAGATACCGATTATGTTATCGCATCAGATACTGATTCGATTTATCTTAATCTCGGACCTCTTGTTGATAAATTTTTTGCTAATAAGTCTGGCGACAAAGCAGCAATTGTGGGCATACTTGATAAGATCTGCCAAGATAAGTTGGAACCGTACATCGAAGGATGTTATCAGGAACTGGCATCGTATGTCTCGGCATATGACCAGAAAATGCAGATGAAGCGTGAGAACATCGCTGACCGTGGCATCTGGACTGCCAAGAAGCGATACATTCTCAACGTATGGAACAGTGAAGGAGTTCAATACTCTGAACCTAAACTGAAGATGATGGGTATTGAAGCAGTTAAGTCATCTACTCCTGCTCCTTGTCGGAAGATGATTAAGGATGCACTGAAACTCATGATGACTGGAACGGAGGATGATGTAATCAAGTTCATTGACAATAGTCGTGAACAGTTTAAGCAACTTCCTCCAGAACAGATTTCTTTTCCTAGGTCTGTATCTGATGTAAACAAATATCAGTCCTCTTCTGAAATCTACATTAAAGGAACTCCCATTCATTGTCGTGGAGCCCTTCTGTTTAACCACTACATTAAACAGAAAAAACTAACAAACAAATACTCTCTTATTAAGAATGGTGAGAAGATCAAGTTCTGTTATTTGAAAAATCCCAATCCAATGCACGAGAATGTAATTTCTTTCATTCAGGATTTTCCAAAGGAAC
>Ga0222715_10006336_pt1 | contig 10008 bp, 14 predicted proteins | sample C33_9DmetaG_FD_165056 | JGI IMG/M metagenome (GOLD analysis project Ga0222715, IMG submission 165056) | Estuarine water microbial communities from San Francisco Bay, California, United States - C33_9D | ecosystem: Environmental > Aquatic > Marine > Unclassified | place: USA: California... | reverse complement strand
TCCTTGATATCCTTGGGGTTGAATGGTGGTACATAGCAACTGAAACCCGTACCGATACCCTCGGTTCCATTCACGAGAACCATTGGTAAAGTTGGCATGTAAAAGTCTGGTTCAATGGAGCGTCCATCATCGTCCAAGTAGTTGAGGATCGGGTCATCCCGAGGATCAAAGATCTTGCGAGCCTCCTTGGTAAGTTTTGTGAAGATATACCTCGTTTGAGAAGCGTCTTTACCACCCATGAGACGCGTACCAAATTGACCACACGGTTCAAGAAGGTTAATGTTGTTTGAACCCGTGTAGTCGTTTGCCAACTTAACAATCGTGTCCGCTAAGGATACTTCACCGTGGTGGTAAGCTGACTTGTCCGCAACATATGCCGCCAACTGTGCCACCTTCATTTCATCTTTGAGGTTCTTGTGGAAGCAAGCATACATCACTTTCCTCTGCGAAGGCTTGAGACCATCCGCCATATGGGCAATAGAGCGCTTGAGGTCTGCCAAACTGAAATTGACCAAGTCTTTGCGGACAAAGTGGGTAATGCTCAAGTTCTTGACAGATCCATAGGGAACTTCCAATTCTTTGGGGTCCTTCGCTGTACTCTCCAAAAGCCAAGACTTTCTATCATCCGCCTTCTTCTTGTCAAAGGCGAGAACGATGGACTTGTCTGTCATGATATCCATGTCAAACTTCACAGTGAGGTCCTGAATCTTCTTGAAATACTCCCGAGCTTCAGCACTCGTGCTGGTACCCAGACCCTTGTAGTACTTGATTTTCCAACCTGCTTGTCCGCTACCATACCAGGTACGGAAAGCCGAATCTGTATAGAATGATTTTGATTGACCACCCTTGGAAGCCTTGATGATTGGTGTCACCATAGAAACCACGAAACCCAACTTGAGGAGACTGGGCCAGAAGTAGTGGATCATATTTAGGATGAGACCCTTGATATGAGAACCATCATTATCGGCATCTGTCATAATCATAAGACGACCATAGCGAAGTTCAGAAACATCTTGGTAGTCTTTTCCTTGTTGAAGACCAAGGATCTTCTTGAGATCATTGAACTCCTGGTTTGATGTGAGCTGTGCCACCGAAGCGTCCCGAACATTCTTACATTTACCGCGAAGTGGGAACACACCGTAGTGATCACGACCAACGACAGAGAGACCCGCAACCGCGAGGGTTTTCGCCGAATCACCCTCCGTGACAATGAGAGTACACTTTCCAGATTGTGCCGTACCCGCCTTGTTCGCGTCATCCAACTTGGGAATACCGGTAATTTTGGACTTGCGAGCACCATCGGTCTTCTTGAGTTCCCTCATCTCCTTAAACTTTGACAGTGCTGTGAGTTCACCTTGAATACCGGTCTTTAGGGCATTCTTCACAAAGTTCTTTGGTGGATCAAACTTACTCCCAAAGTCTTGAGCCTTTGAGGTACACTCCGACTTCACCTGACTTGAGAAGGTTGGGTTCTCAAGGGTTGCTTTCACAAAGATGTTGAAAGTATTCTTGACTTGTTGTGGCTTCAACTTGATCTTCTTTGCCATCTCATCAATGATACCGGCGGCAAGGTAAGAAGCTACATGATCCACATGGGTTCCACCTTTCGTTGTAGATATACCATTCACAAAAGAGACTTGTTCAAGTCCGTTGTCTGATGGACCAATACACACTGACCAGCGATCGGTGGTGACTGAACAGATATCCGTGACACCTTCATGCATCTTGGCGTAAGCCTCAAACGAAGTCTTTGGAAGGGCTTCACCTTGAAACTTCACTTTACAGTTTGGAGTCGTACAGATGTTTGCATCCCAAACCCGCTTCTCAAAGATTTTGTAGATTGAGGCATCCATCTTATTCATACCAAATCTCTTCCAATCAGGGATGAAAGTGATTGAGACCGAAGAAGTTGAGGCAGAATGCTTTGTAATCTTTGGTGGGTGACACACCGTCATGTTATTGTTCCACTTTTGTGTGTAACACTGCTTTGTCTCCCCATCCTTGATCACAATGGAAAACTCCGATGAGTAGATGTTGGTCAACTTGGCACCATAGCCGTTGCGACCTCCCACAATTCTCTTCTTTGTGTCATCATAATTTGTACTCGTAAGAAGATGCCCAAATGTAAGTTCGGGATTCCAAATACCCTCTTTTTCGTGCATACGCACACCGATGCCACCGAGAGGGCCATTATTCTCAATGGTAATAGAACCAGTCTCCTTGTCTATCCCCACCGAGATGCTCGTAACACTCTTTGGATGTACAGAGTTTCTGTCAATTGCATTGACAAGAATTTCGTCAAATATTTTGAGCAAAGCTGGGGAATAGTTGACATTCTTCTTTTTGAATTGATTATCAGTTTTGTGAAAAATCCAGTATGATTCGGAACCAATGTCCACTGGACCAACATACGAGTCAGGTCTCTTAAGGACATGTTCAATGTGGGTAAGTTTTTGAATACTCTCACCCATCTTTCTTTAATTTTTAGGGTGTCAATTCTTTACTTAGGTTTATTCTCCTCAAGGATCAAGTAGAAATTTTCAATCCATGCCAATAGTTCATTTATCGTAATAGAGAGTGTTTTGGGTCTATCAAACTTAATTGCCCCAATTTGACGAAGGGTGTCTATGCGTGGATTATACTTTATAGGTCCATTCATAAAACAACATTTACATACACGGAGATCTCCCATGATGTACCCATTATTCAGTTCAAGTGGTGGTTCTGTTTGACGCAAGTACATATCAAAGAGACGGAGTTCCCATCCCTTCCCATTTTTATAGTATGGATCAAGTGGTGCCAGACAGAAGTGACACAGATACTTCCATTTTATTTTCATACTTATAAATAGAAGATGGCTTATCTTTATCTAATAGCTATAATTTTTGTACTTTATCTCATGATGAAAAATAAGACTCGGGGTATGAACAAGGCCATAGAGAAGCTTGTGAGACAATCAGCCCGCTATGCCGTGGCTGCTCAACAGGATGAATCACCGGTCATTGCTATACTTCACGCAAACTATGCAGCGGCTTACTTCTACGCCCTCAAAGAGTTTGCCACCGATTCACAAATTCACAATGCCACTGGTATAGATGTCAAGAAGTTCAAGGAACATGTCACAAATGTTCAAGATATGGTCACCAAAAAGACTTCTGCAAAGTGTCCAGAATTTGTTGGCGAAGTTGATGTCTATTTGGCTGAAATTGGTGGTGAAGCTTAAAATAAAGGTGATATGGTAATTTATGAATAATTATGTGGTCGTTCAACAACCGAATAACCACATTGTTTTGGGAGTAAACGAAGATAGGATAACTATTATACAAATAGAGGAAGTGTACTCAGATGAAGTAGAACATTTTTACCTAAGTGGACACCAAATTATATACACGACAATATTCTTGTTGTCTGGTATGATAATAATAAGTTTGGCATTTTAGTTCCTAAGTCGGTCCCGGACATTCAAATATTCAAACAAAGAAAGATGGAAGTCATTCGTGATGTTATGTGGTCTACTTGCCTCGCCAACGCGGTAAAGATGTACCGCCTTCGCGAGCCAAATGAAAAATGTTACAAGTTGGCCGACGCAACTTGGAAGTGTAAGATGGCATATGTCAAACACAACAATACAAAAAAGGGGAGTTCGGTTATTGTCCTTGACGCACCACCCAAGGAAAATACACCCGACCAACGCACGTCCCACAAGATTTGCTGTGCGACGACAATGTCTGGAAAGCCTTGTCGGTTCAAGGCTGTGTGTGGCGACTACTGTCGCAAGCATCGGGTTGCTTCAACGAGTATTGGAAACAAGGTAGATGTGAGCGACCTTCTCAGCAAATTAGACGGAATTAAAATCCAATAGTACTATAAACAACATGTTAGATCAGGAGACTCTTAGACCTGTAATAATAGCGATGGCTCTCTACCTCGCCATAAACATTATTGTTCCTCGTATTTTGAAGAAGCCAACGGGCATCAAACCAGTTGATGATCTTGTCATGACTATGATTGCGCAACAGGATGCCTTAATGAACGGAACCATCCTTGTTGGCCTCGTTGTTCTCGGTACCAATTACATTCAAGATGAACTCTTGTAAAATGTTTTCTTTACCAACCAAGTTTTTCGTGTATTCGTGGTCCATATAGCGAAGCTTCTTATTATAGGCATCCTCCATGAACTCCAAGAGTTGGCTCGGATTTGGCTTACCCCAAGTCATCCCCTTTTTGAAGAGGAAATCGTCCCTCTCCAGCTCTTGAAGTTCACAATCAATTGTGTATGGCGTCTTGACATACTCGGGTGATCCACCGTAGTTTGTGACGATTACCGGTTTGTCACGAAGTGCCGCCTCAACCGGGCCCATACCAACACCCTCAGACTTTGAGAAACTCACATAGCAGTCACACCGATCGTGAAGTCTATCCATTTCTTCATCTGAGATGAGCCCATTAATAACTTCAACATTTGGAAGTTTAATGTCAACATTTGAGTTACATGTCGCTTTTACGACGAGGCGCACATCTGGTTTGTTTAATCGCACAAATGCCTCCAGTATTCCTCGGAAGTTCTTTCTATCGTCTATGATATTACCAATGTGGTAAAATGTATATGGCTTTGAGGGAGGTGGAATATGCGCATGAATAATGTAAAACTCGTTATCTGGGAACTGTCTGGAAAGAACTCGTTTACAGAACTCACTTGGAACCGCAACCCTCTTTGATTCTTTCATGATGAGACCATAGTCTTCGTGCACAGTCTCCGTTTCACAGACTGTCATGATTGCCAGGTTCTTGATTCGCGTCCTCGCATATTTTATGTAATCCAGGTGAGGTTTCACAGGTAACAGGAAAAGAAGTCCGTGTTCACCTTGTGGAATCTCGCTACCTATGATGTGATAGGTCGCTTTGTCAAATACTTTCGTGTACTTGTATGCATGTTGACCTATCCCACTATTAAGATGTCCTCCGATGATGATCATTTAGTTTAAAGATAATCTCTCTTTTATATATAATACAATGGAATCTCTTCGCAAGGAAATTCAGGATGAAATGAAGCGCACCAGACTTGACAAGGGTCGCCTCTACGACCTTTTGTTAAAGATTGTTGACGGTGGTGTTGGAGGGGGTGAAGGTGTCCAGGGCCCAGCCGGTCCACAGGGCCCAGCCGGTCCAGCCGGTCCAGCCGGACCATCTGGTGAGTGCAAGTGTAAGTGCACCAAGGAAGAAGCACCAGCTCCAACCCCAGTCGCGGAGAAGCCAAAGGTCTCAACTGCCACCAAGAAAACCACCACCAAGAAATCTACAACCACCAAAAAGACGACAGTCTAAGATATCTGCAGTTTTTCACCCTTAGTCAAAATATCTTTTTACATTTACTCAGGCAGTCCAGGATCTGCGTCAGTAAATGAAGCATATTACACCTAATTTTAAGCCTATCAAAATACCACCAAGAACAAACATCCATGGTAAGTCCTCAAAACCGAAAATATTCTTTGAAGCTAAAATCATATGGCCGAAGAAGAAGGAGTCGCGCGATTCACAGACCAAACGAAACCTCCGAAAATAGTCGCCAGGATTAACACGAGTAAACCAAAGGAATATTTCTCTTTTGGTGCTTCAGGTGGTGTATCGGGTAGCCGCTGTACATTTTGATTCAGTGTATCTATCTTTGCAAGCAAGTTCTGTAGCGCTAGTAGTATTTGCAGCTCGCGGTCTTTAGGTTTCTCTTTAACATTTACAGTTGTAATCTCAAGCACCATGTACCACTTTGCATCCGGTTGAAGCAACACATAGTCCCCATCGTCTTGTTGTTCATATATTTTGAAGTTCAACTTCTTTATTGATATGGGATTGAAGAAGTTTGTTTGACGTTGAAAACTCTTCCATTGTTTGTCGCGAAGAATTACATCATTACTTCCAGCAAAGTGTCTCTCAAGTGGCACTCTGGCCAGAATCTGTCCATGTCTCTCATCAAGAATTTGGGCAACTTTTGGAACTTCTGGGCATATTATGTCAACAAACTTTGCTATGTCTGTATCTGTACCATCATTCCCACCCACCTGTGTGATATAGAAGTCCACCATTTTGATACCAATGACGCGACCCATGTCTTCGACGTGTGTATTTGATTCAAGTTGAAGATCCAGTGAAAATGTATTGTTTGTGCCATTTACAAAGTTTGAGTCAATTATGACATACTGAGTTTTCTTTGGTATATCGTCTAATGACATTCTGAATTATACTGATATAAAAAATAAAGCGGAATATACATAAATGACATTTAAGGAGAACGGGTATGTACACATCGAGAATGTATTGTCAAATGATTTTTGTAGAGTGGCTACACAGTATACTCTATTTGAACAAATGAACGACGTTAATGGTAAAAACCTGGAAGGTGTGACCGCACAAGTCCCAGGAACACATTCGGTTTACAGCGACTCTCTGATGGAATGTTTTTTACAATTTTTAAAACCTGTTGCGGAAAAACACAGTGAGTTGGAACTTATCCCAACATATTCATACTACAGAATTTATAAACCTGGTGACGTTCTTCGTCCCCATAAGGATCGCCCCTCTTGTGAAATATCAATGACTCTAACACTTGATTATTATTATACCGGTGTTGACGACGATTACAAATGGCCTCTTATCATGAACAACAAATCTGTGGTTATGGGTGGGGGTGACGCTGTTCTGTATCGGGGGTGTGATAACGAACACGAAAGAAAAAAACTTGATGTTGGTGAGGGTTCGTTTCATGTTCAAGTGTTTTTACATTATGTTGACGCCAACGGACCTTATGCGAAAGAATACAAATATGATGGAAGACCATCTATAGGTATTAAAGGAGAAAATATAAGATAATACAAATGTACGCCAAGGCCATCTACAGAACTGTCATGACGATGACACCATTCTACATTGAAAACCTTTGTGTATGGGTAAAGAGTGCAGTTTGGGATGCACCAAGACGAATTTACTTGGATATTGATTTGGAAAAACACCGAATTGAAATGGAACAAGAACGCCTAAGTAAGATCGGGGGTAAGGTAATCTTAAATGAATAAATGGACTTTATCCCACTCGTGACAGACGATTTTAGAATCGCATTTTGTCAAGCAACTGAACCACTGTGTTCAGACGTTCAACGAATCATCTGGAAAAAACTTCTTTACGAAGATATAGAGTTAAAACCTCCACCGACACCTCAAAAATGTCGTATAAAATACTCAAGAGTTTCTGGGAGCTCCTTGCCCCAGCACCTATTCGCAGATCTACTCCTGAACCAGTAACGGAAGAATTCAAAGAATACCGCGAAATCATCGCTACAAATGAAGTTGGAGAAAGAATAATTCTACATTTACCAAGAAATTACAGCCTAAGTTACAATTAAAGTTTTAATAACTATATCAAAATAATGGATCGTCAACATCTTGAAAACTTCCGTTTGAAGTGTGAAGAAGTACTTTCACAATTCAAAAAGAAAAGACGCGACAATTTCGTCAAATATGGAGATACCCAATACGACGAACACATTTCAAGACTTCTTTCTCTCACATCTCGTATTAACGATGAGATTCGCTCCATTGACACATACGAAGATACGAAAGTTGTGAATAACCTTCTCGATGAATATGACACATTTGAAGATATGCACGATAAATTGATACAATCTCTAAAGTATGAATTTGAAAATATTGACAAGCAAACTTGGTACGATGAACATTTTGACAACTGGTCTACGATGCCAGACCGACAGGATTGTGAAATGTATCCACTTCCACAAAGACTTCGTTATTCAGAATGTCGCCGAAAAATGTTTGACCATCTTGAGAGAGATTGGAAAAGAAAGACATTCCCAACATTAGCAGATCGCCTAGAATTTTTCTGAGTTGTAATGTTAAGATGAAATGGAGAGTCGTCAAGTGTTTTTATATTCAAATGAGACAACATCTCACATTTTCCATTGTGAGTGAGGGTCTCGGTTCTTTTATAAAGAAAGTTGCTAAAGATCTTTTCCCTAAAAACTTAAATAAGGAGTTGTGTCGTGGAAGAAATAAACACAATGGTACCACGACCAAGAGTAGTTGTTAAAACCGAGTACTACTATTCATCTGGTGACGATAGTGATTATGAAGATGATTTCAACCCCATGAGTGAATCTGAATCTGATAGTGAGGTAGATTCGGAATCTGAAGTGTCCGATTCTGAAGATGGCACTGATTACGAGAGTGAGACTGAACCTGAGTCTGACTCCGAAGAATTAGATGACCCAAAGCCATATTATGGTAAGGGTTTCCGTGTCTATTTTGATAGTCACGCCGATAAGAAATTCTTCATGCAAGCTTTTGGTTTTCATGAAGCCTAAGTCAAATAAGGAATAGAGTTTTAATAATAACAAATGTTACAACAATTTGAGTGGATCGTTGCCCTTGGGGGTATTTTCGCCTTCTTCGCTGCATTTGGAATAGGTGCAAATGATGTTGCCAATGCATTCGCAACATCAGTTGGATCGGGTGCTTTGAAAGTTAAGCACGCAGTGCCACTCGCGGCTGTGTGTGAATTCTCGGGGTCTCTATTTATGGGAAGTCATGTCGTAAAAACAATACGAAAAGGAATCAGCGATCAAGAATGTTTTGTTGACGACCCCGGACTTCTCATGTATGGATGTTTATGTGTTATACTGTCAGTCGCTATATGGTTAATTGTTGCGTCTTATTTTGAAATGCCTGTATCTACAACACATTCATGTGTCGGTGGCATGATTGGAATGACGATGGTTGCGAGAGGATCTAATTGTGTTACATGGATTGCAAAATCCAACCAATTCCCATATGTCAAGGGTGTCGTTGCCATTATCGTTTCATGGTTACTCTCACCGATTATTTCGGGACTTTTTGCTTCTTCATTATTTTTTGCGGTGCGATCTCTCATTCTTCGTTCCGAAAATTCTTATACGCGTATTCAGTACGGATTTCCAGTGCTTGTCGCGGGTACCTTTACAATTAACACATTCTTCATTGTGTACAAGGGTGCCAAATTTTTGAAACTTGACGACACACCTTTGTGGAAGGCGTGCGCCATCAGTTTTGGTATCGGTGGTGGTTCGGGTATTTTTTCATATTTTTTCATTAATCCCATCATTTTCAAGAACGAACACACACTCTCTCGGCAAGATCATTTTGAAGATAGAACGGTTCAAGCCATCCACGATAATGCCGAACAATTTGACGCAAGGACTGAATACTCTATGCGATATCTACAAATCTTGACTGCGTGTTGTGATTCTTTTGCACACGGTGCAAATGATGTCGCCAATTCAATCGGTCCATTTGCCGCTATTTATGCCATCTACAAATCGGGTAAAGTCAGTAAGAATGCCGACATGGGTAATGACGCATATTGGATTCTCTCACTCGGTGCCACCGGTATCGTTGCGGGTCTCTCCCTCTACGGTTACAAGATTCTAAACGCCCTTGGCACTAAAATGGCAAAACTTACACCAAGTCGCGGTATTTGCATTGAACTTGGTGCGGCCGCTGTGATCATTTTGGGATCACGATTAGGTTGGCCTCTCTCTACGACACATTGCCAAGTTGGTGCAACCGTTGGTGTTGCTCTCTTTGAAGGCACGGGAGGTGTCAATTGGAAACTGTTGTATAAAACCGTTGCGGGATGGTTACTCACACTCGTCGTCGTTGGTTCTACGACGGCATTTTTGTTCGCCCAGGGCGCCTATGCCCCCATGGTAAAATACCCTTCGTATGTAATTAGCGTCTAATGTAATAATCACTTCAAAATACAATTTATTATGTAATAATATAGTAGATATGAAAGGACCCAAACTCCTTCCAAAGAAAATCACTTCCAAGATGAACAAACGCGAAACAACGAAATATGAAAGACTCCAGAAAGAATGGATCAAAACAGGCGATGATATGGTCAAAGCTCAAGCTGAATCTGTTGATTATGGTCGCGAAATAGATAATATTGAAAACCCAACCGCTA
>Ga0222715_10006334_pt1 | contig 10012 bp, 5 predicted proteins | sample C33_9DmetaG_FD_165056 | JGI IMG/M metagenome (GOLD analysis project Ga0222715, IMG submission 165056) | Estuarine water microbial communities from San Francisco Bay, California, United States - C33_9D | ecosystem: Environmental > Aquatic > Marine > Unclassified | place: USA: California... | reverse complement strand
GAAGCGGCGAACGCGCGCGAACGCGACGCGCGCGAACGCGTGGAGGCGAATGATTGAAAGACGCGGGGACGCGCGGACGTTCGATCGACGACGACTGACGACGCTGACGGCGCGCGATGCGCGGTGTGCGGACGCAGGAGAGCGCGACGAACGCGATGGTATCGATCGATGCGCCGATGGGGTCATCGGGGCGGGCGTGGGTGATGATGCCGCGAACGGCGAGGCTGGCGGCGACGACGACGTTCGCGAGCGCGGCGGCGTTCGCGGCGTCGGCGACGTCGGCGGCGTGCATGGGCGCGAGTGAGAGCAAAGTCGCGAGCGGCGAGAACGGCGATGCGGATGTGAAGGGGGCGACGCCGACGGCGACGCCGACGGTGGTTTTTGTGCTCGGCGGTCCGGGCGCGGGTAAGGGAACGCAGTGCGCGAACATCGTTCGCGACTACGCCTTCGTGCACTTGTCCGCGGGAGACTTGCTCCGCGCGCACATGAAAAGCGGGAGCAAAGATGGAAATATGGTTGCAGAGATGATAAAACAAGGTCAGATCGTGCCGAGCGAGGTGACGGTCAATTTGCTCTTGGACGCGATGCGCGCTAGCGGAAAGGATCGATTTTTAATTGATGGGTTCCCGAGAAACAAGGAAAATCGCGATGCGTGGGAAACGACCGCGGGCTTCGATTGCGATTTTGTTCTATTTTTCGACTGCCCAGAGGAAGTCATGACAGAGCGTTTACTCGGCCGGAACGAGGGTCGAACGGACGACAACATCGATACCATCAAGAAGCGTTTCAAGACGTTTCGCGAGAGTTCCATGCCGGTGATCAACTACTACGACAGCTTGAACAAGGTTTGCAGCGTCAACAGCGACCAATCGCCCGATGATGTGTACGCGCAAACAAAAGGGTATTTCTCGAAGTTCGCTTGATCGTCGTTTATTTATAGCTCTTCAGCAGCCACGAGTTGTAAGCGCAGAACGAAGAAATACGAAGACGTATCCGAGCTAATATTACACTGGAGGCGCCATCGTGCTTGCAGTTTTTTAATCAACTTTTCGCGATGCGCGGGCTGACCAACCGATCGGCCCGAATGAGTTCTTGTTTGGCGCTACGCGTTCCTCTCGCGGGACGCTCACTTCTAATTCAGCGATAAACTGACCATGTTCCGAAGTCTTTAAGCGCGAGTCGGGCAGCTTCCAACCTCTCGCGATGAAGGCACGCAACTCAGGTCCCGAAAACTGAGTTTTCAGACGACTGTTACCGTCCCTGAGCGGTAGGGCGTCGTCGTCACGATTGATACCGTTGGCGATGAACTCTGCGCGATTTTTCCAGCTCTTGGCGAGTTCAGCTTGCACGGCGACTTCCCGCACGAATCTATCATGCTCTCGCGTATCAAAGGTTGACAAATGCGCAATTTCCTTCTTGAGGGCCTCGATTTCTAAGTTTTTCGCGTTCAAAACTTTCTTCAGATCGTCAACTTTGCTGCTCGTCTCCGCCATGACGAGCTCTATTTTCTTTTCACCGACCGTTCTGATTTCTTGCGCTTGGGCGATGCTTTCCTTCACCTTACGTTCAGCCATCTGTTCGGAGCTCTCTGCTTCGGCTTTGGACTTTGACGCGGATTTCACGTTTTCGGATACAATCGAGCGGAGTTCTTTTATCTCCTCAATCTGCGCCGTAACTTGCTCCTGAAGCGATACGATGATTTCAGTCGCTTTCGTCTTGGCGTCGGTGAGCGTGGCGTATTCCTCCAAAATTTCGTTCTGACGGAAGAGCTGAGACTCTGCGGTCTCGGCACGAACCACGGCTGCAGAGATAAGCTGCTCACTCGTACGCTTCTGCTCCTCGGCACGCTCTTCCGCTGCCTTTTGCGCGATTCTGGCGTTTTTGACGGCCAACTCGGACGATGCCTTCGCATTCTCGACGCGTTTGCTGATAGTTTCTTCCATTTGCGTGATTTTGGATTCAGCGAGAGTAGCGCGCGTGATGGCTTCCGTCGCCCGAATGGTCATGTCTTCTACTGTAGTCATCAGCGCGAAGATTTCTTGCTCCTTGGCGGTGAGAGTATTTGCCAAAGTGTTCTTCTCATCGCGCGTGGTCTCAAACTGGGTCACGTAAGTTCTGAGTGCCTCATTTTGTTCCTCGAGTGCTGTCAAGTTATCCATCAGCGCCGTGATCTTCGCACTCTCCGCTTCCATGGCGCTCTCGTGCGACGCTTTCCACGTCGCAATTTGCTCCTGCGTCTCTGCTTGCACCGTCGCTTCAAGATTTTTCATGAGCTTCGCTGCGGCTTCCGCTTGTTCCGTCGCGAGCCTTTGTGCCGAGTCGGCATCCTTGCGAAATCTTGCGATTTTCTGCTGCTGTTCCGCGTCCAAAGCCTTGCGTACTCGACGTTCGATCTCGCGTTCAACTTGAGCGTACATAGCACCGCGTTCGCCGTCGAGACTTTCCATCGCCTTCACTTTAACGCGTTCAATCTCGATACGAAGCGCCACATTTTCATCACGCACGCCATCAATTGTCGCAGTCAACGCGCTCTCCAGCTGCTTCTTATCCATCATCACCTGATCGAGCAACACCGACAGCGCATTGTTCCTTCGTTCAAGCGTCTGCGACTCGTCTTTTGCCACCTCCAACTTCCTCATCGCGTCGATCTCGCTCATCGTGCTCTGCTCCCACGCCTCATCCATCGCGTCGGAATCCATGGGCACCTTGGACGTCGTCTCCGCTGATTCCTCGCGTGAACGTCGCGCGACGCTCCAACCTCGTCGGCGTCCCGCAGTCCCCTGCGCCATCTTTCCGTTCGCTTTCGTCCCCTTGCGCGATCCGACCGCGCGCGCGCCGCGCAATCCCATTTCGCACATCATACTTCACCCTCCGGCGCGCGCTCACGTCGCGAGCGCGCCTCGCTCGCGCGCACGGCGTCAAAGAAAGCGCACAACACCAGGCTTCGATGAGTGCGCTTTTCGTCGACGACGGGTCGCGCGCTCGGAACGAGTCGCGCGCGCGTCGACGACGCGACGAGCGATTCGCGGGTCACTCGACCGCGCGCGCTCGCGCCGTTCGCGACGACGCGAGGGCGATGCGCGGCGCGCTGTGTCGCGCAGCGGCGTGCCAGCGTTGGCAGCCACCGGTCGGTCGCGGTGGCGGTCGGTTTTTCCCCTTTTTCCGAGATATTTTCAGCTTCGGAGAGGCGGTAGGCGTGGTATTAAAATACGAAGAATCTAAGCGCGCGCGCTACGATGCGCACGAGGTGGCGATGGGGAAGTCGCGCGGTGATTAAACGACCTGCGCGGCGAGGACGGCGAGGCGTCAGTGTCCGAGTCGAACGCCGACGGCGATTTCACTACGGGCGCTCGGCGAGCGCGTGCATCTATCCTTGTCTGGAGGCGAAGAAATTCATCACGCGTCCGAGCAAGTCCGATAACACGTAAATCCCGAGCAACGCGATGATCGGCGAGCGCGCGAACCCGAACGCGCCCGACGCGACGCTCTCGTCCACTACCTTGGCTTCCTCGGCGTCCAAATTCGCCGGAACGTATTTGACCGAAACCGAGTTCACGCAGTGTCGCTCCATCGTCGCCGAGAATCCCTCGTTTTCGAACACGTGCCCGAGATGCCCATCACACGCCGCGCACATGATCTCCACCCGTCGCATCCCGAACGCGTTATCGATCTCCGTCTTCAGCGCGCCCGCGTAGCACTTGTCGAACGCCGGCCAGCCGCACCCGCTGTCAAACTTCGATTTGGCGCTGTACAGCGGCGTGCCGCAACCGCGGCACACGAAGTGTCCTTCGCTCGGGTAGAACTTATCGTACTCTCCGGTGCGCGCGGGTTCGGTGCCTTTTTGTCGCAGCACTTGGAACGCTTGCGGATCGAGCTCTTGCTTCCACTCGCGCTCGGATTTTTCGACGCGCGTCACGTCGACGCGCTTGGACATGGCGCGCGCGACAGCGACGCGCGCGCGCGTGGGCTTGATGAGAACGCGAGAGAAGTCAGCGCGCGCGCGCGAGGCGTGCGACGCGAAGGACATGGAACGCGCGGCGGCGTGTGGAGCGCGACGGGCGATCACCCGATGGATGACGGGCGGAACTGAGATTTGGATGTGGATCGCGGTCGGACGAAGGCGGCGCTACAAGTCTAAAGCTAAGGCAGCGAACGCGGCGTAGACGAGGAAAAAGATGAGGAATGAACCGGTGCGAGCGGCGGAGTGATAGTACACGCACGCTTCGACGGAAGACGAACCGGCGGAGCTGTTGAAACGGTACAGCGGACATCGCTCGCAGAGAGTGACGACGGTCGCGCCCGAGGTGACGCCGTAGGTGCCCTCAGGACACAGCGTGCAGTTCGCGAGACCGGCGGTGGAGGCGTATGTGCCGGGTGTGCACGCATCACATGCAGATTTGCCGCCCGCCGAGGCGCGTCCAAGCGGACACGGACGGCAGACAGTGCCGTCGCCCGTCGTCGCCCCTTGAATCGCGCCGTACGTGCCCGGGCCGCACGGCTTGCACGCGGACAAACCTGTGACGTCGGAATACGTGCCCGCGGGACATGGGTCGCACACCTGCGATGCTTCCGTGTCGGAATATGTGCCAGCGGCGCAATCGATGCATGTCGCAACACTCGTGCCGCCTTGCTCAGTGCCATACGTGCCGGCAGGACAACCATCGCAGATCGCCATGCCGGTTCGGCTCGCGTACGTTCCAGGTTCACAGTCGCTACAAGACACGGATGCGTCGAGCGAATACTGACCGATCGCGCACTCCAAACAATTGTCGATCGTTGTACTCCCTTCGAGGACGGAATACGTTCCCGCGACGCAATCTATACATCCTGTGGCGGCTGTTATGTTTGAATACGTACCGCCGACGCAGTTGAGACATTCAGCCAAACCTTCAATGTCTGAGTACGTGCCCATCGGACACGGTTGTAGATTCACCGCCGAAGTGGCGCCTTCATCCGGAAGGAAATAGCCAGCGGGCGCAGCTTTACACTCAAGTAAGCCCTCCTCATCGCCGTACGTACCCGCAGGGCACAGAAGACAGTCGACTTGACCATCCGCATTGTTGAAGGAACCGACGGGGCACAACGTACACGCCGATGCGCTCGTCGCCCCTTCAGCGGCGGAATACGATCCTGCTGGACAAAGTTTACAGCTCTCCGCGAGAATACCACTCCCCGGCGCTATGTCGGAGTAACTCCCTGGCCCACACAACGCACAGGCTGCACTTCCTGCGTTGATCGCTACAGAGCCCAACGGGCAGTCCTCGCAATCGGTTAAGGCAATGCTTCCCGTCGTCGCAAGAGCCGTGCCTTTTGGGCACAGCGTACATTCGGACGCGCGCTCGGTTGGGCTGTATGTACCAGCGGCACATGGAGCACATATGGTGCTACCTTGAATATTCGTAGCGGTCCCTGGCGGGCATGGTAAACATTGATCGACGCTGGTCGCGCCAATGTCCGCGAGATATGTACCCTCGGGGCACAGATCACACGAGGGTTGGCCGACGTTGGCCTGATACTGCCCCGCGGGACATTTCTCACACGGTTGACCAGTTTCTGCAAAAAAACCGGCTGGACACACATCACAATCATCCGCGGCCACACTGGCGTAATTTACTGAATACGTTCCAGCCGGACACTCCGTACACACTGACGTGTCTGTGCGATCGGCTGGACCGTATCGACCAGGCGGACAATCGAGGCACGCACCCATACCCGTATTCGGTGCATATTTACCCGCACCGCAATTTACACAATCACCTTCCGCAACCGCACCGTCGGTCGCCGTGATTTTACCCGCAGGGCATGACTTACATGAAGTTTGTCCTTCTTGGTCCTGATACGTACCCGCTTCGCAATTCGTGCAGAACTGATTCAGACCGAGAACTAATGTTGGCGTCGAGCCAGCGACAGCGGTGTACGTGCCGATCGAGCATTGCTGGCACGCTATTTGTAAACTATCTCGTACGATGACGTTTGCCGTTCCAACGCCGGAATACCCTGCAGGACACTTCGTGCACTCGCTCGCCCCTGCAGTTGCGCTGTACGTACCGTCTGGACACGACAGGCATACACTTTGGCCCACATCTGATGTATAAGTTCCCACCGCGCATGGCACACAATCATCGACGGATGTCATTGTAGCCGTAGCGTTGCCAGTTCTCCCCGCTGGACACGGCGCACACTCTACCGCGCCACCTTCTGAGTAAAATCCGATATCGCACGGGTCGCACGCCGACGCGCCGGGCGCCGACGCATCTGTGCCCGCAGGACACGGCTCGCACTGCGAAGATCCCGTACTTGCAGCATATTTACCAGCTGGACAGTTCACGCAGTCGCTCGACCGCTGCGCCCCGACGGCCCCGTTGAATGTGCCTATTGGACACCCCGTGCATGATGCTTGTCCAGTAAGAACTTGATACGAACCTGTCTCGCACGGAGTGCATGATGAGCTTCCTTCTGCCGCGCTGTAGCTCCCTGGCGGGCATGATTCGCAGAATGAAGATGCGAATGCCCCTTCAAACGGAACGAAGGTCCCAGCTGGACATTTAGAGCATACCGATAGACCTGTTGTCGCCGCGTAAGTTCCGCTTTCACACAGGATACATGATGAACGCGCAGATTCGTTTTGATACTGACCCAACGGACACGGAGAACAGACGAACGAAGTAAAGTCGTTCGTGTAACCTCCAGCCGAACACGCCGAACACTCTCCCGTTTCAGTATCACGCTCGTATCCAACGTCACACGAAACGCGAAGAGCTAAAGAAAAGCCACCCACAGCGACAACCATGGTGACTTGTTGCACTGCAGCGACGATGACGGGCGCGGCGACGTACTCAACTTCGCCGTACAACCCCACATCGGCCGTTGAAAGATATCCGCCCTTGAACGGTCGAGTGGCACCCATGACTAACGATTCAAATTCCGCGTTCGATCCACCAACTCGACCGCTCGCATCGAGCGTATCTCGAAACGCATAGAATAATGTCGACGATGCGCCGCTCTGCAACTCCGTGCCGTAATTGGCTAACAGTCGACGTCCACTGGCACTGATTGCGGTTTTCTGCCATCCTCGCAGCGTCAAAGTCAAATTGTACGAGGCGTCCGACGCTGGTCGGGGCTCAAGTCCAAGTTGACCGAACTCATTCGATCCCCATGTGAATACCTCACCGTAATCACTCACGGCCACAGTGTGCGATCGTCCACATGACACCCAATGTATCTTTACGTTAGCGTCAGCGAGCGCGGTCACTTTCGTCGGTACAAATCTACTGACACGATCATTGTGACCAAGTTGCCCGAAGGTATTGAGCCCCCACGTGTATACCTCGCCAGTGGATGCGACTACTGCCGCGTGGTAGTCTCCAGCTGCGATGAAAACGGCTTGCACACCCGCGTCTGCCAATGTCGCCAAAACTTTCGGCGCCGTTGAGCGAAAAGGATCCAGACCATCCGTTCCGAATCCGAGCTGGCCGCTTTCGCCGTAACCCCACGCGTACACTAAACCACCGTTCGCCCCATTTCCGTCCGCTGCACTGATTGCCATGGAGTACCGCGCGCTCGCCGCAATCGCTGAGAATTTCACGGCTGACGGAACCTCTTGCGGCGACTGCGTGGTGGGCATTTCTGGCGCGTCTGGGAACGCGCTGCATGCGCCGGTGCCATCTCCATATTTACTCACTTCGCACGGTTTGAGTCCTAGCTGGCCATCGATGTTACTACCCCACGCCCAAATCGAGCCGGTGGAAGTCAGCGCGAGGGTGTGCGCTTCGCCAGCCGCGACCTCCACCGCCGTGACGGAGCCAAATCCATTGTTCACGACGCGCGTCGGCAGTCCCTTGTTTTTCAAAAATGTTTCCGAGCCGACGTACTGCAACGTCCCTGGCATCCAGCCGCGGCCGAGTTGACCGAAATCATCGTTGCCCCACGTGTAAACGTGGCCGGAAGTGCTCACCGCCACGGCGTGTCTGTCCCCCACCGCGACTTTTGTTATGCCATCGAGCGCGCCGATGCGAACGGGATTCACAGCCAAGCTCGAAGCGTCAGGCGTTTTCGTCTCCAAATTCAGAACGCCACTGGAGTCAAAACCCCATCCCCAAACGTATCCGGTACCGTATTCAACGCCCATCACCGTCTTATCTGAGGCCGCGATGTACGTGAACTGTTTCACCACCTCAAAATTCACGTTCGTTACGGGCTGCGATTTCGGCGCAGTGTCACCGAGCGCGAGCTGTGCCATGGCGTTGTCGCCCCATCCGTACACGACTGCGCTTGAATTTGCGAGTTTCTTAAACTGCCCGTTATTGGCCGCGTCATCTCCAGTCAACGGCAACGTCAGCGTCGGGTCCCACCAATCCACGGCGTCCGCCGTGCTCACGTCTGTTCTCGACACCCACTTCGCCGTGCACGCCCGCACAAACCTCGACACCGAGTCCTTGTACACCTCTATCGTCACAGTGATCGTACTCTCATCACTACACGCACCCTCACTATCGATCAATCGATACGATATCGTCGTCGTGAACTCTCGTCTCGTCTCCGTCTCGTCGCACGGCGCGACGAAATACGCCGTCTGCGACGCCGCCAACCGTTGCGCCGACACCGTCCCACCGGCGCAATAACTCGCCGCCGCGTCCAACGCGGTGTTCTGATCGTCCTTATACACCGATCCCGTCCCCGGCAACGACGTGATCAACGCCGACAGCGTGTGCGCGGCGTCGCTATCCGTCCCCGCGAGCGTCAGCGTCGTTCGCGAGCCCGCGACGACGCGCGCGCTCGACGACGACGGCACCACCGGCGTCGCGCCGCGCGCGACGGACGCCACACCCGCCGCGACGACGAGCGCGGCGACGAGCGCGCTCGACGCACCCGCGCGGCGTCGGTGTCGACCCATGTCGCTCGTTCGATGGTCGTTCGAGTCGTTAGCGCGCGCGCGTCGTCGACGTTTCGCGACGTCTCGCGACGCGCTCACGCGATGCGCGCGCGCGCGCGCGCACCGCACGCGATCATTCTTTCGTTCGACGGCGCGCGCGGGGCGATTCGACGCGACGCGCGCGGTGATTTGACGCGAAATGGCCCGCGGCTCGAATCTTCTCGACGCGGCCGTCTGCGGCGCGTCGAACGCGTCGAAGGAATCGAGCTACTTTCGCTAAAACGCTAACACGCTAATGCTCGCACCCGGGGACGCGACACGACCACTTACACTCTCCGAGCATGAAACCCGGGTTCTTGTCGCACTCGCCGGTGTTGGCCCAACCGCGACACTGGTCGTGCGCGTCTTCGCATCCGGGCGGCGCGCTCGCCTCGGGCGGCTTCCGCCAGCGGTACGGCTCGGCGTGCACCCACACGGTGGCGGTCCACTTCACCCCCGCGACGACGGGACAACCGACGTGCAACGCGCGGTGATCGATCTTCCCGTTCGGGTCCACGGACCAAAATATCAACCCGTCGCCTCGACGCGGTTTCATCGCCACGCGATGCTCCGCGCACTTCGACCAACTCGTCCCCTCCGCCATCTTCGGATCGATCCATTCGCTATCGGGAAACGCCGTCTCGCCCCCCGCCTCGGGTTCTTCCAAGTACAACAGCACCGTCGCCACGCGTTTGCCGCCGTCTTTCGACAACTCTCTCCCGCTGACCGTGCCGTCCTCGCCCACGTCTTCGTGCGCGTCGTACTTTTCCCCTACCCCGTATTCCAGCACTTGCATGTCCTCGTTGTGCGTCCACGGCAGCGTCGTCACCGCGCTCAGCGCGTCGTATATCTCCCGCACCACCGCCTCGTCGCGATTTATGAACGTCTGCTTGGACGTGCGTATCGGATCGACCCTCGACGCGCCCGTGACGCCGTCGACGACGGTGCTTCGCCGCACGCGCGCGCGCGCCGCCCGCAGCACCGCCTCGCACTGCGCCTCGCTCAGCGCGTCTCGCAGCGCGAACGCGCGCGGGTACCACGACAGCGGTTCGACGCGCATCCCGCGCCCGCGCGCGCGCCCGCGCGCGTCCGCGAGCGTCG
>Ga0222715_10006333_pt1 | contig 10012 bp, 9 predicted proteins | sample C33_9DmetaG_FD_165056 | JGI IMG/M metagenome (GOLD analysis project Ga0222715, IMG submission 165056) | Estuarine water microbial communities from San Francisco Bay, California, United States - C33_9D | ecosystem: Environmental > Aquatic > Marine > Unclassified | place: USA: California... | reverse complement strand
AACATCAATCTCTGCGCCTGATAAACTTGTTGCACCAGCAGCTACGATTTGTGCATTACTGATTGTACCAAAAGTATAACCTGTTCCTGGAGTTGTGACTGTCACAGCTGTAACTGCACCTGAAGCAACTGTAACTGAAACTTTACCACCCGAACCGTCACCTCTAATATCAATATTAGTATGTGTACCGTCTGAACCACCTGAACCGGCAGATTTAATTTTACAAATATTAATTGCACCATCAACAGCCGCTGATGATACTGTAGAGTTTGTTGCAACTGCCATAAAGTCAGTTGATAAGAAATTTGATTGTTGAGAAGCAGATAAAGTGTACATATATTTCCACTTGTATCCGTCAGCAGTAGAAATAATTGTTACATCTGTTCCTGTTGGTTCGATTGTCGAAGCAGTATTACCATCATTATCTAAACACTTATAAACATTTCTAGCAGTTGTCAATACATAGAAACTTGCGTCATGTAATGTTGACGCACCACTATTAGCTGCAATAGCTGTTGTAGTACCTGTCGCATAATCTCCATAGTCATGTCTGTAAATATCGTAAGTTGTGCCTGTAGCCCAATTTCTTCTTGGAACTGCAAAGGTCACATCTGTAGTAGTAATTTTCTTAGCCGCCAACATATCATCAAAAGGAAAGTGTTGTGAATTAACATTGTCTGCTGGAGTAACTGGAGATGTATCTGTACCCTCATTATTTGTTCTAGCGTCACCTCTTGTAGAAGTGGCAAATGCTTGTGGTCTACCAATACCTAAGTAAAAAGTATTACCTGACGCCTCAGAAAAGGCTTCTGAAAACTGTTCACTATTGTGAATTCTAAATTTGTCTGTTATAATTGCTGGCATGTCTTTTAATTATCTTCCTTAGTTATATTTATACAAGTTTTCATTATGGTTTTGTAGGCCATGTTACATTGTTTGCTTGTTCTACCGTGGTTACTCCGTTTGTAATATCCCTTAATGACTGTCTGTAGGATACCCACGCATTTTTTATTGTGTCAGGTACATCAGCACCTTGTGTCCAATCACACTCAATCAAGAGTCTATCACGCTTATTACGCAATAACTTCATATGTACAGCGCCTTCAACTTCCGTTTGTTTTGCTTGAAACTCAGCCCAAGTAAAACTCCAATCCGCCTCTGCAAGAGAAAAGTTTTCTTTAAATTTTTCTTTTGTGCTATAATCTGAACCTGTAAAAGTCCAGGTCTGTGATGGTTCTAATACAGTTAAAATATCTAATATCATCATGTGTATAATACCTCCATTGCCCAAATCATGCTTCTAGTAGGTTCGTTTGACATATCACCATCTGTTGCACCAGGTGTTGGATTTACACTACCTGTATGTGCCCTAGTATCACCAGTACCAGAAGATGTGTATATAGTATAAGTACCGGCAGCTTTACCTGTGAAACTAGATTGAATAGTTACTTTTGATTTTTGTCTTGCCGAACCACCATCTTCACCAGACAAAGCATAAATGTCATCACCTAAGTGAATAGCGTTTGCTTCATCACCATCAATCCATAACCAATGTGAGTGAAGATTAGTAGTAGCATGAGCGTAGTAATGACCACCAATTACTATGTAAGAGGTAGCAGCATCATATTGTTTTACAAATGAACCGCCTATTCTTCCACTTACGGGATAGTAAAAATCTAAAGAACCTAATTGTGTTCCAGCTTGACTACTAAAAGTTACTGCTGTATTACTATTGTATATAAGTTTGTATGAAATAACAGCTAATTCTCCTAGAGAATTGTTTAAATGATTTGCGATACTTCGTGTTTTTGTTCCCATATTCTTATCCTAGATACCTTATTACAATCTCTGCGCCACTTCCTGGCGCTGTTGTGAATGTTAATGTTGTTGAACTGATTGTATAGTCATCTGTTGGTACTAAACAAATACCGTTTACAAATACTAAAATGTCGTCTACTGTTCTATCATTTGTGTTGAGTGTAATTGTTGTAGTAGAACCATCACCTGTATTTGACTTATCTGTTTCTATATTTAGGTTAGTTGATTTACCACCTTGGACATCTGCTTCATGTCCCATTCTAACATGTGATGAACACTGGTATGCTAATCTTCTAGGTGTATCACTAGTAATATCAATTTGTGTATATGCACCTGAACTACCTGGTGTACCACTTGTAGTTACATCTGTTGTCCATGCTCTCGCCTTTAAAACATCATAGTAAAATAGTAATGGGTGACCTGAGTTTGAACTATCTGACTGGTCAAATTTATAAGTACCTTTTGCTAATGTTAAAGCTGGAGATTCAATTCCATCTAAAACATAACCATTTGATGAACCTGTACCGTGGGCTGGATGTTCAGTTGTTTTTGTTGCAACTGTAACAGTAATTGTATTTACTACATTTCCTGTATCACCAGCTCTTATTGCTAGATACGAGGCGTCTGTAATATAATTTGCTTGAGAATCTAATCCTCCGCCAAGTTGAGGTGTAGTATCATCAACTATATCACTTAAACCTGAACCTTGGTCACCAGGGTCAAATCTACCACCTGCTGAATTCCAAACTAAAACTTGTCCGTTTGTAATAGAAGCAATACTACCAACATTTGATATGTCTGCAATAGAAGAGTTTTCTGATAATAGTTTTACCCAACCACCTGCGTCTGCAACATAAGGGTTATTACCACCAACATCATATGCAAACATACCTTCGTAAGTTGCGGCTGTTGGTAAAGAACCTGTATTTGCAAAGTTAAATCTTAATTTGTTTCCTGAACCTGTTGTATCAACTGTACCTGTTCCTGATAAACTTGATGTGCCTGAAATATTAAAGTTTGAAGCTGATGAAGCTGTAGCACCTAAAGAAACCGAAGTTGCACCTAAAGTGACTGCTGAATTTGCTAATGAACCATTTGCAATATTTGTTAGTGTGTTATCAGGTCCGTTAATTGTTTTGTTTGTAAGTGTGTCTGTAGATGTTTCTGTTACAACTGCACCGTCTGTAGCAATTGTTAATGTATTGCTTGATATTGATGTTGTAATTCCAGAACCACCCGCTACAACTAAAGTTTCTCCTAAATTAATGTCATCTGTAGTAGAAGAATCATCTCTAATTGAAATTTTAGAATTTGCTAAATTACTATTTGAAATAGCTGCACTACCAGATAAGTTAGCATTTACAATATTTGATATAGTATTACTAGACGCATTAATTGTTTTATTTGTTAATGCCTCTGTGCCAGCTAATGTGGCGAAATCGTTATCTGTTAAGGCTGTATTGAATTCTGCTGTAGTACCTGTAATTGTGTTATCTGTAAGGTCAATTGATTTATTTGTAAGAGTAGAAACTGCCGTAGAAGAAAGAACTGTTCCGTCAACTGCAAGTGTTAAGTCATTACCTGAAATTGTTGAGGTAATACCTGTACCACCTAAAAGTCTAATCGTTTCACCGTTAGCTGATAATGTCATTACTGTAGAACTGTCGTCTGCTACTTTAATTGTACCATTAACTGTTGAACCATCACCAATAGCTGTATAAATTTCGTCAAAATTTAGATTGACTTTATTAGCACCATCACGGAGGTTATCACCTGTTCCGTCATTTGCTACACTACCTCGATTTATTGTAAGTTTTGCCATGTTTGCCTGTTATCTCTTTATACTATTTATAATGTTTTTACGGTGTACTATCATCAAATGTTAATGTATCACTATCAAATTTAGTTAGTGTATTACTGAATAAGTCTTGACTAAATCCTATAGTAGTCGGAAATGCATAATTCATTTTAATTTTTTTACCTATTTCGTTAGAGGTAAATAAGAATATAGGAACCTGTTGTCCATCAAGAGCTGTTTTAGTACCTTCAATTCTCAATGCATTTAAATTCTGAAATGTGTTTGCATATGAACCAGGATTGTTTATACCAAATACACTATTTGCATATTTATTTAATGAACCATATCTAGGTCCTCCGTATGCGTAACCACTTCTAATATCATGTACTGTTCCTGAACCGTCTGTAAATAGATTTCTAGGTCGACTTAGATAGTCAATTGTAATATCTTCTCTCGAAGCTGTCAAATCTCTAGTGTTTGCGTCAAATGGGTCCCTAAAGTCATTACTTACATCTGAATTACCACCAATTTGTGGTGTTGTTCGTAATGATGTGCCGTCTGTGGCTGTTCCTAATCTTCTACCAAATACTGTTACAAATAATGTATTAACAAGTGACAGTAATGGACTTTCGATTGTACCTGAAGTAACACCTTTAACTGGACCTTTTGCCGTTACAACAATCTGTGATTCAATATCAACTTGACCTGTAAAATAAAAACCTGATGTGTGCATTGTCTTTTTAAATGCATCACGCCATCTTGCGATTGATTGTCCAACTTTAATTACATAAGAGTAATCTTGATAATATAAACTATCTTGAATTCTCATTGTTGTTTCTGAAACTTTACCTCGTTCACTAATAAATGCACCATCTGTGTCTGATACAGAAACCACATTTACTGAAGCTGTAGATATATCTAATTTTTTAAGTTTACATGTTCCACCTGAACTTGATGTAATTATTTCATCTATTGCAAATGTTCCTGATACCGATTTAATTCTTAATAAACCTCTATCACTATCAAAATCTGATATTGTACCTGTAGCGCCTGAAGTACCACCTGAAACTGTAGTGTTATTTACGAATGAACCTAAAATACTTGTTACAATCATGTTGTTAAAGAAACCTAAAACCGGAGGTGTAGGTGATTCTTCGTAACTTCTACCTAATGAAACGGTTTTTAATTTAACAATTTTACCTATCTCATCACCATATGCTTTTACGATTGCACCTGAGCCTGATGATGATGTAACTGTAACTGTAGGTAATGATGTATATTGTCCACCACCGTTTGTTAAAAATATTTCCTCAATAGTTTGTAAGTCAGTAAATTTTTCTTGCATGAGGACTTTACCCTCATATGCGTCACCTCTTGTAGTTTCATCTTCTAAAATAATTCTATCTTCAACACCTGTAGCCGCATCCGTGTTTCCGTTTTGGTCTGCAATACCGCCGTTTATGACTTTAACAAATCCAGCTGCATTGTTACCACTTGTTCCTGTGTTTACAAAAGTCAATGCGTCACCTACTTCATAACCAGTACCTTTATTGTCTATTACAATCTCTGTAACTTTTCCTGGTCCTATATCTTCAATTTGAAATAATGCACCCTCGCCACCGGCAGTCAATGTTATTGTGTCGGTAGTTTTGTTTAATGAACCATCATTTGTAATATTCTTTGTACCAGGTATACCTGTAACATTTGCTTTAATAAAGTAGTTATCTGTGTCGGTAGTTGTACCTTGTACTTCTTCTCCTACTGTAAATGTTCCTAGAATACTATCTGCATTTAAAATTAATTGTGTAACAGTTGACGCACCAATTTGAAAAGTAGATGTATTTTCTACGATAGCAGTTGCGTTTGAAGTTTGACCTGTAATTGTACGGCCAATTAATAAAGTTGCGTTACCTACTGAAGCAATAACTCTTAAAACTTTTAATGAGTCAAATTGACCATCTGAAGCTTTAAGCATTTGTTCTCTAGGATATATTGTTTCTGAAGTTTCACCAAACAATATTCTAAAAAACATTTCGTGGCCACGAACTGAACCTTTTGACCTATAAAGTGATTTGATATTCTTAATTAGTTTTCTTCTATCAACACTAGCAGCTAAATTTTCTGGCAATGTTGCTAAAAACTCATCTCTCATTTGAGTTAAGAAATGATTTATAACTTTGTCAGGATCCCTAAAGTTAATTAAGTCTGTAATGTTATTTACAGGATTTGGTCTATAATTTGTTATGTTTGCTTGAGCACCTGAACTTGCACCAACAATAACCTCAGTATCAATAAATTTATCTTGTGCTGATATGATTAATCTATTGTTTGCAATGTCTTCAACTAAAACTGTTGCTGTTGCTTTTGATGTTTGACCTGTAACTACTTCACCTCTAGTAAATTTACCGTAAGTAGATTCTTCTAAAAGAATTTTATCACCAGCGTCTAGTAATGTTCTAGCCGTATCTTTTCGACTAGAATTTAAAACTAAATTATTTGTTTGACCCGTTTCTGATTGAAGTAGAATACCATCTGTACCCTCAATCGTGTCTATGGATAATTCTGCTGATTCTAAAAGTTGATAATAGACTTTAAGAAAATCGGCAAACTTAGGGTGGTCAGCAACGACAAATTCTGGAAGTTGGCTGTTAAGTATTGTTGAAATTTTATCATTAAATTTTGCCATTTGTCATTAATAACTTGATGTTGTTGTGTAGCCTACACCAGCATCAGCTGAGCCTCCTACAAATGTGTCTGCTGTAACTGTAATGCCTGAGTTAGCTACATCTATTTCTACAATTTGGTCTCTTACAGGAACAACATCATTTGAATCTGGTGTAACTGTCAATTCTATCACAGTTGAAGTTGCAGCTCTAATATTTGATATTGAAGCAACATTTAAAGAGTTGATTGTAATTTGACCTGTTGTGTAATCAATTGTACCTTGCGTATTATTGACATATGTTCTAATACCTGAAGATAGATAATAAAGTCTTACATTACCTGAACCGTCATCATCAAAAAACATTTCATTGTCGTTACCATCAATTTTAAAACCTGTTGACGATAAAATACCACCTGCACTCATATTATGTCCTGTGTGAGGATTAAATAAACCATTTCTAAAATATATGTCATATCTTGTAGATGAAGCTAAAGTAGGTGTAAAAGATTTTCTTACTTTTACAGTTGTAATATTAGATAGAATACTTGTATCTACAGAGTCAATTAATCCTGTTAATTTTGAGTGTCGATATATTGAATCAAATTTTTGTAATGTATTTGTATTGTAGTTAGTAATAGATGTAATAATTTCTGATTTTAAAGTATCGCTTGACTTTGTTGTTGTTGATGTATTATATTTAACAGTTGATGTTAATAATACCGAAGTTGTTTCAGGATCCACAATTTGAGGAGATACTGAAGCCACATTATATGGTTTTAATTTATTTACAATATCTTGTTTAGTAGTTTCTGTAAGTGTTGAACCTGAAGCAGCCTTAATACCAATCTTTACAATACCATATCTTGGCGTTTCATCATCTTCACCACCCCATGCACTTACTGATAATGCATTTGGATAAATTGATTTAACTAAACTTTCGTAGTCTGTAGTTGTAACTGCTCTATCTTGAGCTGCGTACTGTAATGGTGCATTTAATCTAATTGATTCGTTTGATTCACCAGATGCTCCGCCTTGTGAAGACGATACCGTAGAAATTGTAACATTTGTAAACCCACCTATATTACCAGATAAACTAAATGAATTTGCGCCGTTTGATTCGGTTATATTTGTAACTATGTATTCTAATATTACAATGTTACCGTCAGCAACTGATTTTCCATTTACACCGTCACCAAAATAAATTTCATATCTTCCGTCCGTTCCTTCTTGTATAAAGTAAACTTTAGATGTAGATGTTACATTATTGTAACCACCAGCTAATGAATATGTTTCTGTTGTAGTATCACTTGAACTATTTTGAACTTTTACCAACAATGTAGTTGTATCAGCGTTTGTAGTCGGTATAATAAATTTTTGGTCAACATCTGTAATATCGACTGTATATTTAAATGTTACTAATGTGCCTTCGTAAACAGGTAAACTATTGAATTTGTAAATACCAGCTGACGGTGTTATAGTAACATCTGAGTTTGTTATGTATTGATAAGCAATTTCGTTTACAGTAGTTGTAAAAATTGTACCTTTGTTCATAGTCACACTTGTGCCTGTTGCATTATTTAAAGTAACATCAATAGACGCCATAGGTGCTCTAGGTGATGACGGTGTGTAACCAATCATCTTTGCTAATGATACAATATTATTTCTTATATCAGCACTATCAAGATATAATTCATTTGTTGCCATATTAGCTAAGTATGACATATAATGTGTGTTATAAGATAAAACATCTAAAAGGATAGAAAGTGAACTACCTTCAAAGTCATAATCTTGAAATTGTGATTGACCTTGTAAAAAATTTTTTAAATTATTTTTTATTAAATCAAAATCGAAATCTGATACTACTAATTTGTTTGACATCTATTACCTAATTCTTTGTAAAAAAGTGGATACTGATTGAGGTCCTTCAACACCAATTATTCTAAAGTGAATATCCACAACTAATCTATTGCCGTCTTGGTCATCATCAACATTGACAGCTGTTAATGATATTCTTGGTTCGTAATTTACTAATACTTCTTCAATTTTTCTTTTCATGTAAATTACAGTTAACGGTGTAAAATTTTCAAATAATAATCCTCTAACACCACAACCTAATTCAGGATGAAAAGGTCTCTCATAAAAATTTGATTGTACTAAGTTTCTTACAGACCTTTTAATTGCTATAATGTCTTCAACAACATTTACATCATTTGTAACTGTGTTTCTATTAAAGTCTAAGTCAATATCCCTAAATCTTCTGGAATTTCGTGTACTCTTACTTTGTGTTTGTGAATCATAGACTGCCATACGGATATTTATACACTAACCGCTAAAGACATTTGGAGAACCTACATTTAATTTAACACCACAGTCATAACTATCTCCAATTCTTGATATACCTAAACTATTAACAAATACAGTTGTACTAGCCGCCGATAAGTTTGTTGAATGAGGTACACACAATACAAAACCATGTGGTGTATTAGGGTCTGTTAATCTGTGAACTGATATTGAGTTTGCAAAAACATTACCTGAACCTGAAGCCGCTTCTCCAGGACTACATGGTGGGTGATTTGTATGACTATCTCCTACTCTACTAACGGCTGGCATTTTTAGCCTTTAGTGCTAATCTTCTTTGTTCTTGTAAAATTGATTGTCTTAGTTTTCTACCAATTGGTATTACTATAGAATGACACATCTCTTTGCCCTTTTTGCTGATATATTCTACACTTATCATTTTATCTTTAAAATCACCTTGTACTGCTCGTGTTGCCTTCTTCAAACTAATTTCTTCTTTTTCTTTTTCAACACCATCTGCGTTCCAAAACTTAAATAATCTCATTTTTTTCATAATTTCCTTTTCTGATTATTTATATTAGAAATCACAAGTCATTTTTCCTGCTTTGTATTCAGTTTCGGTTATATTTTGTGAATTTTTTACGACTGATTCGCCGATTCGCTCATAATCCGGCGATAATTTGCAATTTTTAACAGTTTTTGAACATCCTGACGCTAAAAAGAACATTGATAGAACAAAAAAAATTAAATAGCGTTGATTTATAAGGGTTTTTTTATGCATTTTTTTGAAAAAAAGTGAATTTAGTGCTTGACTTTACTATTTATCTAGTGTAGGATGTATCCATAATGAAAAACAAAAGGAAAAACACTATGAAAACGATAATTGGTTCAATATTACTAGGATTTGGTATAATGATGATGGCTGGTTCAGCAAATGATTGTGATGGTGCATGTATGGAAACTGCAAATACACTATCTGAAATGTTATTTGTTGCAAGTATAGGTTTAGTTATGTCATTTGCCGGTTTTATGACATTATATTCAAAAATACTTAAATAAAGGGTTGCCAAAAGGCGAATCATCTGATATAATATACACATAAACACTAAAAAAGGACACTAAACTATGACTACTGTAAACACTACTGCTAAAACTCTCCAAGAGGGTATTAAAAATATGATGAATGGTGCTAAAGAAGACTATGCTAAATGGTCTGACAATGGTACTGATATGTCAGCTTATACAAAAGAACAACTTGCTAAATGGGACGATTCAATCTCAATAAGAGAAGGAAAAAAATACATTAAAGTTGTAAGAGATAATGGTGTATTCTGTTTCATCTCTAAAATTGATTTCAAACATTTTAAGAAAGGTGATATATTGAAAGCCGCTGGTTTCAATGCACCTGCTTTAAATCAACCGAGAGGTAATGT
>Ga0222715_10006328_pt1 | contig 10016 bp, 18 predicted proteins | sample C33_9DmetaG_FD_165056 | JGI IMG/M metagenome (GOLD analysis project Ga0222715, IMG submission 165056) | Estuarine water microbial communities from San Francisco Bay, California, United States - C33_9D | ecosystem: Environmental > Aquatic > Marine > Unclassified | place: USA: California... | reverse complement strand
ATAGCCGCCATGTTTACGGTATCCTAGTACTGGAATCGGGGCATTACCATCATCGCGAGGTTGTTTACTCATTCCATTAAATCTTTCATCAACTTATCATAGTTGTTAATTTGAACTGCTACTGCGGGACCAGTACGTTTAGGTTTTGTACTTTCTTCAATTTCTTGAAGGTGCTTCATCCAGTCTAGTAAATCTTTTTTAGAGTAGATGCCTGTTTCTACTGCTTCTTCAAGCTTTTGGTCAATAACACGATTAATTAAATTAATTCGTTTTACTCGGTTTAAATAACCTTGAGTAGCAAATACAGAATCTACATATGCTTTAACTTCGCGCTGCTCTAAAACAGAGGTTACGCGATCTGATGTTAAATCATATTCGTCAGAAATTGTCTCAATTGATTTTCCACTTAGATAATCGTTCGCGATAGCAAGCATAACAGGGTCTAGCGGAGGTGACTCAAGAGTGCGGTTTAGCGCATCTACCGTTGTTAAAATTTTTTCCATTTATATCTCCACATCATAGGTTAATTGAACTGACAAATCGACAACGCCATAGGGAGAAAAAAGCCCTTCATCTGTGCGAAAAGATAATACGCGGCAATCTTCTACGCCAAAGTTACGATATCTTCCAGCAAAATTATCAACAATCGTTTCAATGTCTGCGCCTAGAGTTTCAGCGCTACCAACTTCGTTCTCGTCATATACATATCCACGAACATCAATTTGAAGCCCGGCTAGCTTGCGCCCAGCTCCACGATGAAGTCGAGACTCTCCTCTTGACAAAAAACAAATTGTCGGAAAGTCGTTTATTTCTTCTAAATATCGAAATTGTCGAAAAACGTTTCCTTCAATAACAGTATCTATCGTAGATAGATCGCTCTGTAGCGCTTCAACAATTTGTGTTCGTCTAGTAGCCATACTTTTACTTTACTCTATCTACATAATTTTTTCCAAAAATAAATTGTGCAATTTCTGCAATGGAGGAGCTATTTTTAGCGAGGTGCTCAAACTCTTTAGATACTGTCCGTTGTTTTGCATACCATCTAATAATTTCTCGCTGAATACGAGGTGTGTCGATGATAATAAAGTTTTGTTCAAACCACTCCTCCCACTCTTCAACGCTCGGTAAAAAATCATTAATTGACGGATAGTAGTATGCATTTACCGGTTGATAATTAGGATGAACAGGACAGTGTAAATCTAAACATTGCAAACCTTTTTCATCAATTGGAATGCCTTGCTTGTCATAAGCAACAGGAGGTAATCCTGAATAATAGTAGTTTCCTGAGTCATCTTCAATAGATGCCCAAGTAAGGGGTCCGTAACGAAACATTTGTGTACTCTCTTTTTTTAAAAACGTTAGATCATCATTTATCCCTGCAGGACGAGATCGTAATCCAGTAGGTGGATAATTACCAATTTTACGTTTATGCTTTGCATAATCGCCATCACCTAAATATGTTAAATATTGTCTTGTATGTGTCTTATACTGCTCAATAGTTGACACTCTTCGCTCTTCGAGCGACGAACAGGACCAACGCTGCCACAAAAGACTATCAAAAAAATGATAATGAACTTGTTTAAACGTTTCACCTTTCTGAAAAGGCATTTGCCCACGAAACCACGCAGATTGATATTTAAAATTAAAATTATACCACCAAAAAAAGTCATATACATACAGTAAAGGTACAGGAGATGTTGTAGTTATAACATCAAACCAGTATTGTGCCCACTGCGGAGATAAACCTTTTTGCTCAAAGAAATGCATAGCATATGTTACATCATTGAGTAGTTTATCAGGTAACTGGTAAAACAGATCAGATCCAAACATTTGATCGCCTAACTCACCAGTAACTACAGGAAGGTCAGTATTCATCGAATTAGCGCTCAACAGCGTTATATCAGACTGAAGCAATCGTTTATATAATGTAGGGTGCTCGGTTTTGCTACAATCATTCAAATAAACTTCAAAGTCTAAATTGTGGTGAAGGCATAGCTGTAAAACTAATGTAGAATCTAATCCACCACTCCAGGCAATTCTAAATGGTTGAAGAGAGCGAAGTTTATTAATACTATCTAAACAACAATCCTCAAAGGTAGCATCAGTCGGAGTAGAATCTAAAGTACAATATACTTTAGCTTGATTTGGAAAATCACAGTACTTTAGCGTTCTGTCTACTAAAAATACTTCTGTTGGGATTATCTTATAAATAGAATACCAATCATCTATTCTTGTAGTATATTTATAGTACACTTATTCTGCCTGTAATTGACTGTTTTATTGATTCATAAATGTCTTTTACTTCTGAGGTAGATTTACCATTATTTAATTTATCTCTCCCAGCGGTATACCTACAAAATAGATCCCAAGCATTTTCTTGTGATGTAGCATAAAGCAGATCACATTCTTTTTTTGCTTCTAACTCTGATATTTGATGAGCCTCTGCATATTTTTCATACATACGGTCTGTTAATCCTATAGGTATAAAAGTATCAAAAAATAAAGGAACTCTGGAATAGAACAAAGTTCTACAGATATTGATCCACTCATAGTGGGTTTGTATAAGTGTATCAAATAAATTATTTGGGCTCTGCTCTACAAATACATGCTCGTTTTCTATTCGTATTGTTAATTCGTTTGGAATTTTTAAAGCGAATGCTTTAACAGCTTCTAGGTATATATCTGGATAGGTAGCTTTGTAATTGTAACTTTGTAATGCATCAATTATAATCATTATATAGTCTCATTTGTACTCTAACTTGTTCTTTAGAATATACATACCCCCCATAAAAAGTAAATAAAGATAGTAATATGTATAAAATATATTTCATAAATAAAAGTATACTCTTCCTTTTAAAGGATGTCAAGTTTTCTCCCCAAATTTCCAAAAAATCCCTTGTAGAGGCTCTGTGGGTGTCCCCCGCCGATAGGCGGGAAGTCAAGTCCTAATAACCGCCCTATGCGCAAAATACAGCGACTGGAACAAAACGTGAACAAAAAAAAATTAAAAAAACTTCGAAAAAACTTTAAAAAAAAATCGTTATATATCAATCACTTAGCAATAAAAAAAGCAGAAAAAAAGCGGCGAATAACGCAATAAAATCAAGCACTTACAGCCGAACCCACTTGACATATGAGACAAGCGGCGATATTATATCATCATTGAACAACACGGAGTTAAGCACATGAGCCAAGCACGCACAGTTTCCAACGGACGGGATTTCACAGCCTCGATCAAACGCGCCGTTATCGGCGGCGGCGTCTTCTGCGTTTGCTGCAAGCGCGAGCGGGCAACGCAAGTTGACCATATCCACGCGCTGCAATTCGGCGGTTCCAGCGATATCGACAATGCCACGGCGCTTTGCGGGCGCTGCCATTTCGAGAAAACCCGCGCGGAAGCGAACGCCGACACGGCGCAGCAAGTTGAGCGCATCGTTCGCAAGTTTCAAAAGCTCACCTTCACGGCAGGCGGCAAGCGTCGCGCTATCAAGCCGAATCGCGATAGCGAGGCTGCACAATGGGCGCGCAAGATCTCGCGGGCCAAGCGCCAAGGCAACCACAAGCTGGCGGCGAAGCTCCGCCGGGACGCGAAGGCGGCGGCCTGACGGTCCCGCCTCCGCCTCCGCCCCTTGACACCGTGTTATAAATCGAATATAGTTAGTTATCGAACGAAGTTAGGAAACGAAATGAAAACCAAGACCTTCAAGTTAAACTATGAACTTCCCAGCGGCGAAACCCGTTATCAGTTCATTGCTTCGCATAGTGCGGAATCAGCCAAGTCGGTTTGGACTTATACCGTAGCAGATTGCTACAAGGTTATTTCAATTGAGGAGATCAGCCGATGAGAATCGCAGCTTTCATAGGGTTTTTTATTGCGTGTGTACTGTTTTTTATGTCGATTGCGCATGTAATGACCGCCGGGGCTCTATGGGGTTGGGTTGTGATGGATATCACATGGCTAACAGTCCTCCCCATGAGTGCAATTTTCTTTCTAGTTCACATGTGTAAGGAGTAAGAAAGATGACTTTAAGTACTTGGAACGATGTTGAGCCTGTGCGTACCTTTTTAGGTGTTCCTGTAATTGATCGGGAAGCGAGGTCTCGTGCACGAGCTGAAGCACAAGAACGTGCAAACTGGCTAAAAGAATATTACAATACGCGTACGAAAAACGAAGGTGGGGGTCTTTGGACTTATGCTTGGGGTCTTAAGGGGCATTCTACAAAAATCGGGTGCACAAGCGGAAACCCATATAAAAGAGCAAAGCTTACTGTGTACCAAGAAACGTATAGCCATAAGGATTTTGATATTGTGGCTTTTAATGTGGCTAATAAGCCGATAAATCACGGAACCTTAGAATACTTTGCGCACTATCTCGCAGCGTTAATGTATGGCCACGATGATTTTGTTAGGCTTACTGGAAGATATAATGGCTGTATAATGCGCAGCGGAAAAACCGAGGTTTTTAAATGTAGCGTAGAAGAAGCGAGCGACGTAATCTTTAAATGCCTTCGGATGACAGACGAACAGCGAAAAAATATGCTTTGCGTGGATAGCAAAGAAGCTTTAGAAAAATTTATAGCATCGCTATAAAAGGAGGGCGTACTGAGAATGATAATTATTATCATTCTCAACGCGCCAGCTGGAACAAAACGTGAACAAACCAGAACGTGAATTGGAACAAAACGTGAACAAAAATTGTGCGTAAGTCTGTACAACAAGGGCGAAAAGGCATGCAATTACAAGCACTTAGTGCCCACGGCCCTTATGGGCCTCCCGCGCTAAGTCATTGAAATCATTGAATAAATCAGAACACTTTTTTACCAAAAAACGCATTTTTTCTCTTGCATCCTGTCGGGCTTTCCCGTATACTCTTAACCATGATGAAGATATGGAAATGGATGACTGGCGGGCTGGTAGGCAGCTCTAGCGCACATGCGACTGAACATGCCTTTCCGAAGGAGAAATCTATCATGGCTAAGAAAGCACCGAACTACACTTCCGAAATGACTGTCAAAATCGTTTCCGACTATGAGGCGGGCACGCCTATCGAAGACATTGCCGACTCAATCGGCAAGTCGGTTCGCTCGGTTCGCGCTAAGCTGGTCCGTGAAGGCGTATACGTCGCCGCGGAAAAGCCGCAAGGCGCGAAGCGTGACAATGGCCCGACCAAGAAGGAGTTGTTCGCGGAATTGCGGAAGGCTCTGCCGGATGTGCCAGAAGGCGCGTTCGCAATGTCGAAGGAGGCGATGGTTTACTTTATCGCTAAGGTTGCATAGCCTTCTGGCCGCATATTGGCCGATCTAAAACGTCCCGCTAAGGCGGGGCGTTTTTTATTTGTCAAGAATAAACTGCACCGAAAAAACAAGCAATTACAAGGGGTTAGGTCAGGAGGCCCCTATGGGCCCCCCGCGCTAAGTGTTTGATTCTATTGGGTTTTTCGCTGCACTTTTTTTCAAAAAAATGCATTTGGGGGGTTTACATCTGCGGCTGGCGGGCGTATACTCCTAACCATGATAAAACGACTTGCAGAAATCGGAGGCTGGATCGGGATGGTTCTCATACATGGGGCCACTATTCCGACCAGCGTTTCCGTTATCATGGGGTGGTCTAGTGATTTGCCTCCCCTTGATATGGTCTTGCTGATTTGGTCTGGCTTGTTCCTGTTTTTCTTACGGGCGCTAGCTCGGATCGATTGGCTCTATTTAGTTTCCAACGCGGTTGGATTTTTCTTGCAATCTGTTTTGCTTGCAATTATACTCCACCAATAATCACAAGGGAAAATTCTGATGTCCAAACCTACTCTTTTCGTCGTCCTCGATATCGAAACCACGCTTCGCAAGCGTATTGCGTTCGATGTAGCCTGGACGATTACCGACCGTAAGGGCGGCGACTTCGGGTCGGGGTCGTATGTTATCCGCGAAGCGTTCGCGGTCGACGTTCCGTTCTTCAAGGAAAAACTCGGTCACTACTTCGATGATACTTTCGCTCGCGTCATCACGCCAGCGACTATTGAGGAAGTGCGCGACACGTTCAACGCACAAATCAACGCACTCGCCGATGAGGGGCATCGCGTCATTCTGTCGGCGTACAATGCGGCTTTTGATTTCACATGGTTGCCGCACACGTTGCGCGTTATCACTGGCGACGAACAAGCGCGGTTTCTTGACCGTCCGTTCGATCTGCTTGATATCTGGGCTTATTGGGGTCAGTCGGTTCCGCTGACTTACACGGCACCAAAAACCGCAAGCGGAAAATTTTTGTCCACGTCGGCAGAATCCGCTTTCCGGTTTGAAAACCAAGAGCCTGATTTTGTCGAGCGTCACATTGCTTGGCATGACGTTCAAATTGAGAAACAAATCTTGCTTCGCGCTTTGGGTCGTCGCAAGGCACTCAACACGGTTCGCAAACCGTCGCAATTGCGCGGCAATGTCTGGCGCGATATCAACCAGCGGCTAGGAATAGCCGCTTAACTCTGGAGGGTTTAACATGACCACAAAAACAAATCTCGTACCGTTCAAGATCCGGACCCGCAAGGGCTGGATCTGGATTGAAAATTCCGAAACCGGCACGAAAGGTCCGAAACTTGAGGCAACCAACCAAACGCGCAAGTCAATGCGACAAAGGGTCGCACGTCTCAATTCCGAAATCGGACTGTCCCGTCTCGGGATTTGAAGAGGGGGCTTCGGCCCCCTTTTTTTGCCTTGTCAAGAAAAATATGCACGGAAAAAGCTAACAAAATCAAAGGGTTACGGCGGGAGGCCCCTTGGGGCGTCCCCTGCTAAGTGACTGAAACTAAAGCACAATTCGCTGCACTTTTTTCTTGATTTATGCATCTGCATCCCGTATAGTCTCACCATGACAAACACAAGGAAAAACGAAATGATGATTGACCCTAAAATTTACACCGCTGGCAAAACATGGGCGGCTCACTGGTTCCGTCCGTTGAAAGATCAATTCAATATCAACGCCCGCTGGATTGATATACAGGACATTCTCGAAGACGAAAACGATTCGGTTCCTGATGAAATCCATGCGGATGAAAATTACAAGCGGCAGATTTGGGACGAAGGCTGTAAAGTCGATTGCATGACTTGCGATATGATGATTATGGCTTGCCATCCCGATGACGGTAACATGCATTCGGGTTCGCTTGTCGAACTTGGACATGTTACCTCAAACAATCGTCCGGTCTACATTCTCGGCACTTGCGAAAGCGTCGAGCCTGTCGGCAACTCAGATCGGGCATGGCGTTCGCAAGCTTGCGTTCACTGGTTCCCAGAGGTCGACGTTAAAAATCCGCTCGCACTTGAAATGGCGTTCCTACATTGTGTCGGCCACTATCGCGAAAACTATGCCTCTCAATTCATCGCCCGTCGAATTGCTCGGAGTAAAGTTGCATGAAGGAAAAACTAAAAATATGCTTGCCTTGGCTTGTCAAGGCTTATCTGGTTTATTCCGTAATTTTAGACGCTTGCGTGATCGGAGGAATTGCTTGGCTCATAATTAAATAGCCCCAAAAAGCCTTAAGTTTCAAGCACTTACGGCGGGAGGCCCTGAAGGGCCCCGGGCGCTAAGCAACTGATATTTAACGGTTTTTCGGGGCGTTTGCACGATGCGAATCAGATTCATTCGCGTTTGTACGCGTACACCACTTGAAGTCGTGCAGAGCTGGTGCTCTGCACCAGTAGAAAGTAGATTTTAAATTGGTATTGCGCTTGCGCCAGTATAAAGTCGAAAAGTGACCGTGTCAAGTCTTATTTTACTTTCACAACTACGTTTTTACAAACTAAAGTCACAAATTTCAAAGACAAAAACTGCATTTACAAGTAAAAAACTCCTTGCTATCTGCTAAAAGATTTGGTACTATACATCATCAACAGAGAGGAGGCCAACATGGCTCAGAAAGTAAACTACACTTCCGAAATGACCACCCAAATCGTGGACTCATACACCGCAGGCATGGATATTGCCGAAATTGCTGACAGTATTGGCAAAACGGTACGTTCTGTCCGGTCGAAGCTCGTCCGTGAGGGTGTTTACGTGGCACAGCCTAAGAAAGTGAGTCGCAAGGTCGAAGGTCCGACGAAGAAGGAACTTCTTCGGGAGATTGAGTCGACCGGCTTCGAGGTCACCGGCCTTGAAGGTGCGACTAAGGAAGCTCTTGCTCGTATTCTGAGCGTGCTTCCGGTGGGTGTCCAGACCCACTAATCCTCAATCAAGAGGAGAAGATAGCCCCAGGAGCAATTCTGGGGCTATTTTTTTGCCTAAAATCCATCAATGATATCAATCATTTAGCCCAGGAGGCCCTGTGGGGCCTCGGGCTCTAAGCAATTGATAAATAACAGCTTTTCGGGACGATTCTAGCATCAATAGACACATTAAAATGCGCGTTGCGCCAGTATAAAGTCGATTTTCGAAGTTGGCAAGCTCAAAATGAATGTTAAAGGTACCATTTGACCAATAAAGTCTCTGTTTGTGGCGCGATGCGCCAGTAGAAAGTAGATTTTAAACTGATAATGGTTATTTAGTAGTAAAATAACACTAAAAATGACATTAAAGTCGTGCTTTGCGCCAGTAGCAAGTCGAAAATTGACTGATAATGGTCCAGTGGTAGTAAAATTATGATTAAATCAGTCGTAAGTCCCCTAAAAATGTACTCGTTCGACGACATTTATCAAATGTACGCGTTCGGCGACAAAATTTTAAGCCAAAAAAGGCTCTACCCCGTGCCCACCCTGGTATTTTAGCATAAAAACAGCCAAAAAGCAATCAAAAAGTGCCCGCGCCGGCTCCCTACGGTCGCCGCGCCTCAAAAAAATTGCACTTTTATGTAAAATTTAGAGAAAAAGCTATAAAAAGACAAAAAAATAGCTGTTTTTACGGAGTAAAACAGCAAAAATGCTTAAAAAAAGATGCTTTTTCTGCACCCAAACAGGCAAAATATCTCTTGCGCGAGCGTCAGTGGCGCAGCGTTTACGAACTTCGTTCGTGAATGTGAAGGGTGAAATAAGGAGGGTCTATGGTGTATTTTTATGCCTACGGCATATAAAATGCGTACACACACGCTTCGCGTCTTAAAAAAGCATAGTGCCAGCGTATATATCTGTATCTATATAAGGAATGCAATTCCTTAGCGGGGGTAACGCTGTACATCTCCGATGTAACGCCGCGTTAACACAAAAACAGCAGTGCCCAGCTAAGATAACGCTGTGAAATATTGGGGAAGCGTGTGGTGTAGCTTTGTCATCGCTGTGACAAAAAAAATTATCTTCGTTAGCACTTATACTAGCAGAAGAATAACATTCCTACCAATAATTTTAATTAAGAATTGTGGAAATCTCGTCGATAAGTATCTGCGCTTCTTTATGTGTTAATAATAGAGTAATTTCTTGAGAATTATGAGAAGTAAGTACGATGGAGATTAAGTTATATTCAGATTGAACCTTCGTAATACGATAGTACGATTGACCTAAAATTTTCATTGTGCTTTCCTGTTGATTGAAAATCGGCCCAGCTTGTCAGAGCTGGGCCGAAGAATCGTTACTTACTTCTTCGCTAGTAGATGATCGTTCTCTCCGATGAATTGGAGAATCTCATCCTTCATCGCGAAGATCTGCTCCCACTCATTCTTGTAGAAGGTGATTGGGAAACGGCGAATACCGTTGATCTGCACGCATCCCTTTTGAGACACTTTGACGACGATGCGCTTCTTGCTCTCTTGAACTTGTTGCTGGACAATAGCTTCAAGTTGTTCACGACTCATTTCTTGGACGTTCATGGTTCTCTCCTTTGTTGATGATGTATAATACGAAACTTTTAAGCATGATGCAATAAAGGTTTTGCTTTTGCGACTAGCTCTTCAACCTGTAAAGTGATAATAAGACGCTCTATGTCTCGTCGTTGTTTAGCAATTATAGCTTCTTGCAGTAACAAATCAATACGACGTTTAGCTAAAATTTCACGAGTCTCTCTGTTCAACGATTTCATAGCGTTCAATCACCATATTAGCTAGTAGT
>Ga0222715_10006321_pt1 | contig 10022 bp, 12 predicted proteins | sample C33_9DmetaG_FD_165056 | JGI IMG/M metagenome (GOLD analysis project Ga0222715, IMG submission 165056) | Estuarine water microbial communities from San Francisco Bay, California, United States - C33_9D | ecosystem: Environmental > Aquatic > Marine > Unclassified | place: USA: California... | reverse complement strand
TCTCCTCCTCTTCTTCATCCTGAAACCAAGATAGCTTGAGAATAATTTCTGTAGCCCTCTTCTCTCCCAAGATCTCAAGATACTTAAGAATATCTGCTTCTAGTTCAGCTACAGAAGAAGGAATAATTTCCTCTGTTTTGTTATTTACTTTAGCTAGAAGTTCAAGAGCTTTTAATGCACTATTAGTGTGATTGTTCTGCTTGGCAGCTACATACTGCTGTTCAATCTCCTCAATGACATTGATGTTAGTTTCCATCTCCTTTTCAAGATCCTCAATACGTTCTTTGATACGAGGATCATTGATAAGTCTATGGCCTTGGTTATGAGCAGACGTAGCGGAATAGCCAGCAACTTTGGCTGATTCAGTTGCATTACGATACATTACATAAGCTTGAGCAAACTTCTCATGCTTTTCAGAGAGGGGCTTCGCTGACTTATTCATTGTTAAAGTAATCTAGATAGTGGGGAGTTGTAGCATGAAACGAATCTTTAAATACTTCAGACACTAGGGTATTCTGCCCATACACAGAGATGTTAGCGTCGATAGTTTTATTACCGAATAGACGTTCACAGTCTTGTGCCATAGCAAGAAGTTCTCCTGTTGTCCAGAACTTATGACCATTAGTTTCTACAGGAAGATACTTAGGCTTTTCGTTTTCTACTTTCTGCTTCTTCATGTCATCTGTTACATCAGGAATGTTACAATCAAATCCAAACAGATGAAAGTTTCTAAACCCTAGAATATGAGCCATGCCAAAGGCTCTCATGGCTGCACATGTACCTCCTGTAACAAAGGTAGAGTTTTCTTGGATGTTAGCTTTAGAACTAACTTCAAAGCTATTTTCTTTAGCTGCATCACGAACAGCTTCTGAATAAGCATGCCATCCGTATACATTAGGAGTTCTTTCCATCAGATATTTTGTAACAGAAATATCGGTCATGGATGCTATCAAAAACTTGGTAGTACTGTCAACTGTTTCAAATAAATCCTTACGAACAATACCATGTGTAGATACACCATCTAGTGGTCGAGGGTCAAGAATTACACAAGCCCACTGGTGAATGTTTTCTTTTAGTAGCTTTGGATAGCTATGCTTTACAGATAGAACTACACCATTTGTTTTCTTAATAACTTCACGCAGTTTATTGTAGTCAAGAGATGGTCCCGCTGACACAATGATTGCATGTTCATCGTGAGGCTTACAGTTCTTTACAAAACCCCATTTCTTAATTAGCTTTACATTCTCATTGACGTTGTTAATAATATAATCTTTAGGCATACAGTCACGAGGACGTACAACAATAGGAACACGCTTTAGCTGATCTGGAATATCAGGGAGTGAATCATCCTGAATAAGAACGGCTAGGTGGGCAATGCCTCCATCCTTTACCTTGTCGGTGGAGGGAAGAACAACACGACGACACTCGACTGACTCAATCAGCCTGTTAACTCCTAAGTATTCATCTGATACAATTTTACTATCAGTATCCTTGGTAAAGTAGCCATTGAATACGATAAGAGGTACGTCTTTAAGATTTTCATAGTCACTAAGTACAGTCTTTTCACTATGACCGCCATCAATGTAGGCAAAAGAACATCCTGCTATTTCATCTTTTGCTAAAGGCAGAGTTTCTTTTGAATCCCCTTGATGTAGAGTAAACGTAAACTCTTTACCCTTTTCTTTCATCTTAGCTGAGAAATCATTTAGTCGATTGATTACTGCACTAAACTGATTATGCTGTTTAGAGTTTAGTTCAATTCGATCTGTTTCTTCTGTTGCTTCTTCAAAGAGATCGAAGCCAATATAGTGTAGCTTATCTGTCTTTTCAAAAGCTGCTAGAGCCATCTCAATAGCCCTACCACCATTCCATGTACCAACTTCTACAATCTTATCTGTTACATAGTGTCGGACAAGATCTGCAAGCTGCTTGTAGCGGGGAAGATTCACATCAGGGGACACCGTGTTAGGGAGCTTATCGGTGTTCTTAAGATTACCCTTGAAGTGAACCATATACTGTGACAATGGAGACTGGGCAAATGCTGCCAAACCTTCAACTTTGGGAGTTAGGTTGTGAGCACGTAGACCATGAGCAATGTATATCTTGAGAAGACGTTCAAAGATAAACCCGTCATGCCACTCACGATAAGCAGTCACTTCACCAATGTCATAGCATCCCCGCATGTCTCCAAGCAAACAATAGGGAGATTCGTAGTCAAGATTAAAGGCTAGGAAAGATGTCTCACTGTAGTCTGCATCTTTACGACCAAGATAAACAAGTTCTGATTTTTCTGCAAATAGATTTAAAATTCTTTCTTCTGACAGAGGTTTGGTAGTGATGGTATCTGCATCCAACCAAATCATCCATCCTGCGTTGGCTGACTTCTCTCCAAGATCAAAGGCTAGATCAGTCATAGCATAAATCTTATGACACCATTTAATGGCATCGACACGCCAGTTGTACTGTGTCTTACCACCCATAGTGCCATCATATTCTTTCATACGTTCACGATAGTCAAGCATATCTTGAACAGTATTAAGATTACGATACTCAATTAGAGAAGACTGAGGTAGATCCGCTACAAGTTCCTCTGGAAAATCATGATAGTAGGCAGTTAGTTTAAGATCATCTTTCCAGTTTTCGATGACTGAGTTAAGCATATTCTTTGCATATGTCTTATATCCGTCAGCACTAAATGAAGTTACAAAGTTTATCATTTCTTTTTCTTCTTGCTCCCTAATTTACCTAAATAAAAATTCTTCCATTCCTCTGCATATACTTTATCAATATCCCGCTTTGGTTTCCAGTCCTTATATATAGGACCGCCAGTAGTAAAGTGAACATTCTTAGGTTCTATTTTTTCAGGGCTATGTCCATCGAGCCAGTTCCACTCTTGCTTGATACTACCAATAAGTTCTGATTCAAGCCAATGGAAAGCATGCAGCCACTGACCTGATTTTGTATTTACATCACCAGTAGTAAGTTCTTTTACTCTAATATGATCACAGTTCCATAGAACAAAAGATGACCAGTTCTTTCTCAGATAAACTGTTTGAGTTTTACCACCCATCTTAGTTATATCACTAGGTGTGTAGTCATGCTGTACGCAGCTAACTGCTAAGTTATGGTTGGCTCCAAGCGTATCAAAAATCTCTGTAATATCTGAACGTACAAACATATCACAGTCCATAAATAATGCAAGCCCGCTATACTGATTTAGCATGGGGACTAGGAACCGTGTGAAGCTGAACTCTGTTGAGAAAGGCTTACGATCAAATGAATCTACCTGTCCTTCTGCGGTAAATTCAGGACTACGCCAATACAAACCAGACCTACGTACACCTTCCTGTACAATAGGAACAATATTATAGCTATCTTTTGTATTAGCTTCGATAGACTTCTTCAAAACATCACAGTAGATTTCTTCTGAAGGATCATAACCGATATAGATAGTTGCAGATTTATGGAACATTCAGTGTCTTCTTGTTATTAAATGGATATTAATTATATCAGTAAAATTACTATATGTCAAGAACTAAGTGAAGTTTGGTCCTCTAAACCAGCAAACAATGCTGTACCTTGTGCCTTGATCTACTGGTACAACCCTGTGGTACATAAAGGATGGGAAGACCACAATAGTTCCTGTATTTCTCAACTGAGGAATCTTCATTGATCTGTTTGGGGAATCTGGCGGACAAAACATTCCCATCTCAAAGTCACCACCAGTATAGTTTTCATTAAGAGAAACTACGATAGAAAGCTTTCTGTAGAGAAGTTCTTCTGATTCATCCACTCCCGTATCAATATGCCAGTCGTAATATTGACCCGGTTCATACCGACAAAATTGTGGAGTTTCAAAGGCTTCTACGTCTAGATCCCAACCTGATTCCTTGTTTGCTCTGGCTGCATAAACAGCAAGAAGCGTATTTATCTCCGTATAATTGAGCCAAGATATAGAATTATTTCTGATTCCAAGATCTGATTTATCTTTACCATCCTCATAAACCATAGCTCTTTTTACTTCGGCATCTTCCCCTAGTTTTATAACCTCTTGGCATAATTCTAGGGGAAGTTCCTTGTCGAATACGTAGTAAGGATAGTCTTTTATCACTGCTCAACCAAGTCCACTACTTCACAAACTCCTGCTGTACATGCAAGCTGTTGGCTGCTGGTAGTGTTGTCCTGTTGCTCATAGTCTGAGATTTTAGACCAGTCTACATTCTTAGGCATACGTCCTAGTAGATCATTGTACGTGGCCTCGTCACATTCCTGATATGGAGCTTGATCATAGATGTGATCCGAATGTGGTAGGAATGAGATGCCTGAGCAGATATCAAAGTTCTCATAAACCCAAGCACCAACACCTACCCACTCGTCGTCACGTACTGTAATAGTTACTGAGGGCTTATGTTCTGTCCAGCATAGAGCATATGTTCTCCACATGTCAAGCTGCTGAATGGCAGTCATGTCATTACGGGTTACAGCCCCTATAGGAGCCTTCATTGGGAAGGAGAAGACTGTTACACGATCAGGGTGGAACTTCTCAGGTTCATTGGGAATACCTGCATCAGTCATTAGCTGTGTTAGTGGATCTTTAATATCACACCGCACAGTGCGTATATAATGTTCACTGTGGCGGGCGTGGATGCCACTAGCAGCGTCAGTAAGCTGACTGACGGTTCCAGAGGGCTTACAGCAAGTCACCGCTGTAGAGTGAGGAATGGATAGCTTATCTGCCCATTCCTGATTTACCTTCACGGCATGGTCACGAAGAATACTCAAAAACTTAGGATCAGGTTTATTAGTAATAGGAGCATCCATAATACCAGTTAGCGAGACACCTAGTAGACGTTCTTCTTCTGTGTTCCTCTTCCAAACCTTGCGAAGATAGGGGAAGTTAGTAAAGGTAGACTGAATTGTGCCTAGAATAGCAGCAGCACGAACCTTCTTCTTTATGCTGGCTTCTGTATCATTATGGCGAACAACAACTTCCGTTAGATTACAGAACTGATATGGGCGAAGGATAATCTCTGAACATGGATTGGTTCCAAACTCAAAGGATACATCACGCCGTCCATTCTTTGCTGCATGTTTATTGGCTGCATAGCGAGCAAAGATACCACGTTCACCTGACTTGCTCTCAACCAGAGAGAGCCACTCACGCATGAATGTTTCTGAGTCTGGCTTTTCTTCATAGATAGCTGAGTTATTTGCTAGAGCACGATGGGGAGAGTTAGTCCACCACTCACCTGATTTAGCATGACGCATCTTGTCATCCTGTAGATCAGACAGACTGATCATGGCAGAACGCCTAACGCCACCAGACACAACAATATCTGCTACCTTACACATAATGTCATGGCACTCAACAGTAGATAGCTTTCTACCTGTAGCTTTCCTAAACACCTCAACACAGAATTGGAATAATTGATTTAGGGGTTCAGGTCCAGAAGCACGACCACCAAAAGTCTTAAGCCTAGCACCGGCAGGGCGGACCTTAGATAGATCCCATTTAGGAACTTCTCCTGAGTATAGAAGAGCTAGTAATTTACGAAAAGCTTTAGCCCAACCTTCCTTGCTGTCGTGAACTTTGATAACATCATCAGAATCAAACAGCTTGTCAGGGACTTCAGGCAGCTTGTTAGTATACCTAGATTCTACACTGTAACCGACACCTGTGCCACAGAGTAAGATCATCATGGCTTCGTCAAAGGCTTTAGGATCGTCAATAGGAAGATAAGAACAGTTATAAGCACAGGTATTGTCACGATCAAGAGCAGGTCCAGCGGTCATCATCATACGCATAGAGGGCATGACCTCAAGATTGAGGATCATCTCTTCTAGCTCTTTAATAACCTTAGTCTCGTTAGGGATTACCTTGCGTACAACATTGTCAATATATCTACCGACTGTTTCAGGCCAAGTCTCACGCCGGTTCTGTTCAGGAAGCCACCTAGCGTAACGTGAGAGAGCAATAAATGTTTGATAGTCTGTAGGTAAATAGTTGTTAACCATTAGTGGTATCCCCCTTAGTCTGGTCGTGAATGTAAAGCATAATTATCGCATAGTGGATAATCTTTAGCAAGTCATCTTTGTTCTTGCCGTCTTTTTTACCATAACGCTTCCAATACTTCAGGATATTACCCATGCAGAAGCCTTCACCATAGTTGGCATCAATGATGGTTTCTGTAGCTTGATACTTACTCTGTGCATAATGTTGTGTATAAGTCTTAGATATGTACTGAGTTATCTCATTTAGATAATCAGGTTCGTTGTAAGAATACATGCTATCAATAGCCTCTTTATAGTGTGCGTCTTTTTGTACAGGATATTCCATAGTGTGCTCCCTCACTTGAAAGATAGTACAGCGTTGATACGGCGTCGAGTGTATTCTACTTCTTTAGATCTTAGAACTTTGTATGCAAAGCTTCGCATCTGGATATAATCTACATCAGCCATATCACAGACTGCAATAAAATCTTCAGCAGTAACTCCTATAGATGCAAAGAACCATGCCTTGGCTGATTGTCTAGCAATCTTCTCTTCCTCTGGCTCAATACCTGTTGAAGGTTTCGTAGCATCCAGCAATGCTTGAAGTATCACACAGAGAAACAGGATCTTCTCAGGTGGTGCGTGTTTGTCTACCAACTCTTCTATATCTAAACTGATGCTACTGTCAACCACTTTTTTCTTTAGTCCACTCTAATAAAATATTTACATCTTTTGATGCACAATATTTAAAGTTATGTTTATCGCACCAGTCAGCATATGTTGACTTAGCACCCTTGTAAAGTTTTGATTTGGGATTATCAAAGACAAAACGAATATCAATTAAAGGATGGTTCTGTCTAATGTAGAGGTGCTTCTGTCTGTCAGCAGACACGAACCGCCCCTTAACTTCAAGAATAATACCATTAGAAAGAACAAAGTCAGGGAGATACCTTCTTAATAAAGAAACTTGATATTTAATTTTATAAGGTTCGTATCTATTTCTAACTTTATTTTCTTTTAGGAAGTTGCCCAATCGTTCTTCTGAACCTGATCTGTACTTTCTTTTACTCATGTTATCTCAGGAACGTCAGGTTCTTTTACAACCCTGACAAACTGTTTCGGACCATTTGAATACTGGAATGTACGGATACCTTTACCGCCGTTAGCATCACTCCAGCAATGAGCACGAAAATCACAGAAGCTGCAACCAACAGCAAGACGCATGTTGCCAGACTTGCCATCAGGTACTGGATCGTAACACCTGTCAGGAGGAGTATCTTCTTCAAGTAAAGCTTTAAGCTGCTCAATTCTAACCTCTGGGTTTATCATGTCCATAGAATGAATGGGACAGTAAGCAATCTCACCGCCTGACTTATCAATGGCAACAAAGCCAGCTTTAGGATTGTTGTTAGCTTTAGAGTAAGCAGAAATCTGTGCTATGTAACCAAAGGGGTCGTCATTAAGAACTGTACCCTCTTTAAACTTCTTAAAGCTGTAGGACGATGCACTCTTGAAATCTACGAGTACACCGTCCACTACAGCATCGTGATGCCCCTTGACACCACCAACCTCCACCTCTTTCTGAAGGTCACTCACCTCATGCCCTGCTGCCTTACAAAGAAAAATAAGAAGCTGTTCTAGAATATCACCATAAAGAAATTTAATAAATGTAGGACCAGACAGTTTCTGTTTAGGAGCTTCATTTAACTCGTACCAAATCTTTCGACTTGGATGCCCAATCATTGATAGACGTAGATAACTTTTCCTATCTCGTTTAGAAAGAGCAGAGACAACAGCATATGAAATACCATCGACAAGTTTTTTAAGGTCTTCTTCCTCTATATTATTTTTATTATCACTGGTAAATAGATCGTAGATATCTTCTACCAGCGTGTCAATAGTTTTATTCATAGCTGTTGCCCCTGCAAGTTACTTCTTTATGCTGCTACAGCAAACGGATCATTCTTGGGAGAAGATACCAGCTTGTAGCGAGTGTATGAATCACCTTCAGGTGTCACAGCACGAAGGGCTTCAATAACAAAGCCTAGCTTACGAAGACGAGAAATGGTAGCGGTCAGGTTCTCACACCAGCCGTGTTCAATAGCCGTCTTACGAGTTACACGCATCTTACGCTTTAGTGCAGATAGTACACGCTTTTCATTACTTACCATAGTTTCCTCTTTCTTTATATGTCCACTTCAAAGATGGTAGCAGTCCCGCTCCTCTCCTGCATACCTTACGCTATCCAAAATTGATAGCCCCGTGAATTATACTAGAGGTTCACTGCCTCAAAGAGCAATTTTGTCGGTATCCATGATATGCCCACCAACGACATACCCACCATCGACTGCTTCAAAGTCGTTACTGCCACCATACTCTACAAGATTAATAATTTGTACTGCATCAAGAAATGCAGAAACACCTGAACGGCCAGCAGCGTTCCATTCATAGGGGGTGTACTTGACGTTACAAATACTGCCATTACCAATTAGCTTACCATCCCAAGGATTGCACTGTGAGTCAGTAACACGTGGTGGTTGACGCTTCTCACCATCACGCTTCATTACCTTACGCTTTAGAGTAACATAGTCACCACGCTCATCACCCTTGTTCTTAACTGTAAGGCCGTCCGATTCAACTAATTTCTTAGTGTTCTCGTCTAGGCAGAGGTCAACCTGATAGGCTGGCTCAAATGTTGTATTGGGTTCAGTAATTGAAGCCCAATAAACTTTACCAGTAACAATGCGAGATGCAAATGCTTCACTCTTTGGTTTAGCCATTTTCAATTTTCCTTTTCTAAGTCCTTGTTAAGAGGCATTATTGCCCGTTACAAACGCAACTGTACTACACTCACACTTCTTTGTCAAGCATTATCTTTAAATTTTTAATATCTGACAACTTACTAATTTTCATATTGTGGCAATCAGCCCTAACTGTAAAGTTATTAGATGGATCAACAGTTCCACGTTTCATAAAGATAGAGTTTTTAAAATAGTCTTCTTTACTCTTATAGCCTAATAACCAACCTTTCGACATATCTGCTAAAACCCTGACAAATACATAATAAGTACATTTCTGTTTTGTATTAAAGTTAGCTATAGAACAATCGTAATTTTCTTTAGGTGAACTGGTACATCTCTTTGTTTTTACTTCAAGGGTTAGTCCACCAATATTTTTTATGTCATATTCATATGTATTATTTAAAGGCATGTCTAGATATCTAGATACTAATATCTCTCCTAGAAACCCATAAATACTATGCTGTCCTTTTGTTATAGAATTTTTTAATACACCTAAATTTTTGGCAAAGGATCTAGCTTTAATTATATCTTCATCGAAAATAGGTAGTTCAACCATTTTTGTTTTCTCAATATTTTTCATACTCTTCCTCCGCATCTTCTATGATTGCTTTGGCGATTGAGTTTAGATCTACAGTAGATAGATACCCGTGTTGTTCTGTTAGTTCCATTAGAAGTTTTCTATACCAATGGTCATCACTCTTACTAAAGTCAAAAGGTAGCTTTAACTGTTCCATCTTAGTGTGTCTCCGACCAGTTTATACCAATATGATACTCACTGTCAAGAGGACATCTTACCTCCAACAGCTTTTCTACATTCTTTATGGCAAGCTTTGTAATCTTACCAAATCTTTCTGCTTCATACTTAGGAACTTCAAACTGATATTCATCGTGGATGCTCCCAAGTAGCTTGGCATCTATCTTGTTCTTAACCTTCAGCTTATGTATCTCGACTAACCACTGCTTACAGATAACTGCACCTGCACCCTGAATTAAAAGGTTTACTGCTGAATGAGCAGATCTCACAACAAGCTTTCTACCATCAATACCGGGAAGATAACCTGTCTGTGCTATTCTGTCAACCTTTTGTCTGAAGGTTGCAAGTGCTGGTACGTTGGACAAAAACGTATCAATCAACTCCTGACCACGCTTTGCATCACCACCCACAATCTTACCAATCTTAGCTGGTCCTGCACCATAGATAAAAGCATAGATGAAAGTCTTAGCTTGATC
>Ga0222715_10006319_pt1 | contig 10025 bp, 11 predicted proteins | sample C33_9DmetaG_FD_165056 | JGI IMG/M metagenome (GOLD analysis project Ga0222715, IMG submission 165056) | Estuarine water microbial communities from San Francisco Bay, California, United States - C33_9D | ecosystem: Environmental > Aquatic > Marine > Unclassified | place: USA: California... | reverse complement strand
TGCACCAATCCAAAACTCACCTTTACCATTGCCATCACTATCCATAGCTTTAACAACTTCAGGTCTACCTAAGTCTTCAATTGCTGTAATATTAAATTTTTTTGCAAACTGTTGAGAAACACAGTAACCTTGATTTCCCTCATAAGGCTTACTACTCAATTTTAAAGTTCCTTTTGGAACTAAATCATTTGTATAAGCTTGTTGATTTGGCAACCAAATGTCAGGATGAACTTCTATCTCTCCTTTGCTTCTATCGATTGCACCATAGATTGCTGTATTATTACCTGGAACAAGTTCTGCTTCTCCACCCATTTTATCAGTAACAACTGCAGCTAATAAATTTGCAATTGCAGTTGCACCAGTCCAGCCTGGATCTCCTATTTTAACTTTTTCTGCAAAACTTGAAAAAGAAACAAATATAGAGATTAAACCAGCAAGTAATGTACTTTTGATTATTCTCATTTTTTCCCCTCTGTTAATTTAAATTAAAAAGCTAACACTAATTTGAATACTTTTAAATGAAAATTATTGCCCAATATGAGGCTAAACCTGAAAATATTGTTGCTAAAATATTCCTGCTAAAAATACCAACTGCTGTTGCAATAATCGCAGCTAAAATTTTAGGGTTATCAGTTAATTCAAATGAACCTGTGTTATCTAGAAAAACTGCTGGGAATATTATGGCTGGAAAAATAGCTGATGGTACATACGATAAAACTTCTCTTATACTGTCATTAAACATTTCTTTTTTTAAAACAGCTATCATTGAAAATCTAGTTAGATAAGTTATCAATCCGCAATAAACAATAAGAAACCAATCACTCATAATTTTTTTTTACTTTTGTTAAGATAAATGCTGTAAGTAATCCTGTTAAAGCAGCTACGATTACATAAGCTTTATAAGGAATATAATTATAACCAAACAGAGCAACTAAACCAGAGACTATAATAACAATTACATTAATCATTTTTCTAAAATCATTAACTAAAATAGCTAAAAAAGTTAAAGGTACAGCAAAGCTTAAGCCAAGTTTTTCTGGTATTGCGGCACCTAATATTATTCCTAAAAATGTTGTTGATTGCCAAATTATCCAACAAGTGAATCCAGCTCCTATTAAATGAAAATATTTATTTTTTTCATGATTTTTTTTAAAATATTCATTTGATACAGCAAACGCTTGATCAATTAAAAAATATGAAATGATAATTTTCCATATTAATTTTAAATCTGAAACGTGTTCTGAAACAACCGCACCATAAAGTAAATGTCTTGAGTTTACCGCTCCCACAGAACTTATAATGACAAGAGAAGATGCTCCTCCTGAAAATAACTGCAAAAGAATTATTTGGGATGCCCCACCAAAAATGATTAAAGACATTCCCATAGTGGCTAACGGACTAAAGCCAATATCAATTGCTAATATACCAAATATCAAGCCAAATGGGACTACTGGAATCATTAAGGGGCTTACATCAATTATACCTTTTAAAAAAATTTTAAGATTACTATTCATTTTTTAAGCTTTTTATTAGAAGCAAACTATATGATCAATATGAATTGGTCTTTTTATTCCAAATTTTTCATCTATTTCATGTTGATGAATATGATGAGAATGAACAAATACTGGAATTAGAGTATTACTTGGTGTTTTTAGTGTGTAGATAAAATTTGTTCCTCTAAATTTTCTATCAACTACTTCAAGTTTTAAATTACTTTTATCATCATGTTCTAGATCTTCAGGTTGAAGTAATAATTTTACATTAGATCCTTTGGGATAGTGTTTAATAAAATTTCCTTCAATTGTTCCAAGGTCATCATTTTCTAAAGAGTTTTCACCAGTTACTTTTGCTGGAATTAAAATACCTCTATTTAAAAAATTAACAACCTGAACAGAGTTAGGGAAATGATAAACGTTATAAGGATCATCATATTGTTTTATTTGACCATCCAAAATAATTGCACACTTGCTTCCTAAATAAAAAGCTTCATATGAATCATGTGTTACGATTATGGTTGTAATTTTAGAATTAGTTAAAATTTGTTTTAATTCAACTTGAATTTCTTCTTTAAAGCTTTGATCAACATTAGATAATGGTTCATCCAATAATAGCAAATCAGGTTGGGATACAAGCGATCTTGCTAATGCCGATCTTTGAGCTTCTCCTGCACTAATTTCATGTGGGTATTTGTTTAAGATTTTTTCTAGGTTAAGAAATTTAATTATATCTTTTGGATTCAATTTCTTTTTTTTTCCTGTTTTCCTATTAAGACCGAGTTCAATATTCTTTTCAACGGAATAATGTGGAAATAAACAGTTTTCTTGAAATGATAAAGATATATTTCTATCTTCCGGTTCCACATGTTTGTCTTTGGAAGATAAAATTTTGTTTTTTAAAATTATTTTTCCTTTGTCAATTTTTTCTAGACCAGCAATTGTTCTAAGAATTGTTGTTTTCCCAATTCCAGATGGACCTAAAACACAAACTATATCACCTTCATTTTTAATAGTAAGATTAACATTATTTACTTTATTTTTGCCCCCTGCTGCAAATGATACATTCTCTATTTCAAAAAAATTATTCATCATTAATCTTTAAGTATATATCTAGATGTTAACAAAATAAAAGAACTTGCTATTAAGATCAAAAATAATGAGGGGACAGCAGCTGCCTCAAGTAAGTCTTGGGAAGCAAATACATAAGCTGTTGTTGCAAAAGTCTCAAAGTTAAAAGGTCTAAGAATTAAAGTGATTGGCAATTCTTTAATTACTTCTATAGCAATCAATATACCTATTAAAAAAATAGAGTTTTTTAAGTAAGGTATATGAATGCCTAGAAAAGTTTTAAATTTTGAATAACCTAACAAATAAGAACTTTCATCAATAGACCTATTAATTCTCTCATAACCTGTTTTTATTCCATTAAATGCTAATGAATAAAATCTAATAAAATAAACTGTCACTAAACCAATTATTGATCCAATAAAAACTTTTTTTATAGGATTGAATTTCAAAAAATTAATTACTGTATTATCAAACCAAGATATAAAAGTTATAAAAGCAACTGCTAAAATTATTCCTGGAACAGCGTAACCTGAAATAGAAAAAATTGATAATAAGTTTAAAAACTTACTTTTTGTAACTCTATTTCCATAATTTGATAAAAATGCAAAAAGTATAAGTAACAGACCTGTTAAAAACACTAAATAAATTGTATTTAGTAACAAGCCAGAAATATTAAGATCAATGTAGTTTTTAGGAAAAATTACTGTCCAATACATCATTTGTAATACTGGAAAAATAAAGCTTAAAAAAAATATTAATGAACATAAACTGAATGCGCTTATTGCATATAAACCAGATAATTTAGTTTTTATTTTAGTCTTAATACCCCCTCTAAATGGAGTGTGGTATTGAGCTTTTCTTCTAGAAATATTTTCTAAAAAAAACAAACCAAATATAAATAAAAGTAAAAAAAATGATAGTTGATTAGCGAAAGCTAAATCATCAAATGAGACCCAAGAATTATAAATCCCAGTAGTTAAAGTTGAAATTCCAAAAAAAGAAACAGCCCCAAAATCAGAGAGTGTTTCCATCGCAACCAACGCGAGACCAGCTACTATTGCAGGTCTAGCTGAAGGTAAAATAATTGAAAAAAATGATCTTCTTTTTGAAAAACCTAAATTTTGACCTAACTCGATAAGATTTTGTGACTGATAATGAAATGAAGCTCTAGTTAAAACATATACATAGCCAAATAAAGAAAAAGATATTGATAAAATTGCACCAAACATACCATCAAATTTGGGTATCTGTTTATTATAATTACCATCACCAAATAATGATTTTAAAATTGAATATAAAGTTCCATAATTTTCAAAAAAAGCTGTTAATGAATAAGCGTAAATATATGCTGGGACAGCAAATGATAAAATTAATGCCCATTTAAAAAATTTAGCTCCTGGGAAATCATAAAAAGAAACTAAATAAGCACATCCTACCCCAAAAAAAAAAGTTAAAAGTAAAACTCCAAATAAAAGTATTAAGGAATTAAAAATATATTCATATAAAAAAGTATTTTTTATTATTTCAAAATAATTTGTTGTCTCTTCAAAAAAACTTGAGAATACTGTTAAAATTGGTATGGCTACAACTATGGAAATAAATAAAGATGAAATATACCAACTATTAAATTTCACTTTATTTCCATCCCGCTGAAAGCATAACTTCAAGTGCATCTGCTTGTTTTTTTTCATAGTTAATAACTTCAGTTTTTAAATCTTGTTTAAAATCTAATCCCATATTAACTACTAGTGGATGAGGTGAAATACCTTCTAGCATTGGATACTCAAAAGTATTATTTACAATATGAATTTGAGCTTCTTCACTCAATAAAAACTCAACTAACTTAATTGCATTTATTTTATTTGGTGCACCTTTAACTAAACCAGCACCACTAATATTCATATGTGTTCCTCTATTATTTTGATTTGGAAAAAATGGTTTAACTTTTTTTGCTGCTTGTTGTTGTTCTTTCCCTTTTTTGCCAGATAACATTAATGCTAAATAATAAGTGTTAGCTACAGCTATATCTGCCTCGCCTGCGGCTACTGCAAGAATCTGTGCTCTATCATTTCCTTTAGGTGCTCTTGCCATATTAGAAACAATTCCTTTTGCCCACTCAGCTGTTACACTTTTGCCATTATTTTCAACTAATGAAGCAACAAGTGACTGATTATAAATATTGTTTGATTTTCTAATAACAAGTCTGCCTTTCCATTTTGGATCTGCTAAATCTTCATAGGTTAAATCAGTTAATTCTGCATCAGAAACTCTTTCAGGTGCGTAGTAAAAAATTCTAGCTCTTTTGGCTATCCCAACCCATTCCGAAGTTCTAAAATTCAAAGGAACAACTGATTTGATAATTTCTGAAGTTAATCCTGATTGAAGCATTCCTTTTGATTTAAATGATCCTAGTCTTCCTGCGTCAGCTGCAATATAAAGGTCTGCTTTACTATCAGGTCCTTCTTCAATTATTCTTTTTTCTAGAGCTTTTGCTTTTCCTGAAACGACATTTACTTTAATTCCAGTTTTAGCTGTGAATTTTTCATAAAGCTGAATATCTGAATCATAGTGTCTTGCACTAAATACATTTACCTCTGCAGAAAATACTGGGCTATAAATTAGGTAAAATATTATCGTTAAAATTGATATTTTTTTCATGTTGATCACTTCTATTGAAGATTTAATGCAAATGATAACTATTCTCAATGAGAATGATTATCAATCGCAATAGTGTCGCAGTTTATTGAGCTTTCCAGTCGCCTATTTTACTGAATAAAAAGTTTCTAAATGCTTGGACCCTAGCAGTATTTTTTAAGGATTGGGGATATACAAAATGAGCTTCAGTTATAGGGCCTTCTGATTTTGGCAGCACTTTAATTACATTATTTGAATTACTTACCAAATATTCAGGTAGAGCTGCAAGACCAACACCAGATTCAACAGCTAAAAGTAATCCCATTACACTATTTACCTTCATTATAGATTTTCTTTTTTTACCATCATGCATACCAAGTTTTAAAGCCCAGTCTGGATTATAAACAGGTGAAGGAGCACCTTTGCCAAAAGATATGAATTTATGCTTATTTAAATCACCAATTGTTTTAGGCATTCCATGCTTTTCTAAATATTTATTAGAGCCATATATAAAGTACTTAATATCAACTAGTTTTTTTTGAATATAATTAAGCTGTTTTGGTCTTCTCATAAAAATTCCAATATCTGCTTGTCTCGTACTCAAATCTAATTCTTTATCGTCAAAAACTAACTCAATTTCAATTTCTGGGTTTAAACGCATAAATTCTTGAATTCTAGGTGTTAACCAGTGAGTTCCAAAACTTCTCACAGTTGTAATAGTTAATTTACCAGTTGGTTTGTTTTTTTGATCTCCAAGAGAAGTTTCCACTTCTTTTAATTTACTAATAACCTCATGAGCTGTTTTGAAAACGTATTCACCATTTTCAGTAAGTGTTAACCCTCTTGCGTGTCTTTCAAATAATTGAACCTTTAAATCTTGTTCTAGAGATTGAATTTGTCTACTTATAGCTGATTGACTAAGATTCAGGTTAATTGTTGCATTTGTAAAGCTTCCTGCTTCTGCAACTGCGTGAAATATCTTTAATTTATCCCAATCCATTATTTATTCAAATCAACTAAAACTCTTCCTGAAATTTCACCTTTTAATATTTTAGGATATGTTTCAATTAATTCTTCTAAACTTACTGTTTGAATAGATTTTTCTAATAAATCAAAATCAACTAAATTTGCAGCTTCACTCCAAATAAATTCTCTTCTCTTAATACTGCAGTTAGCAGAGTCCATTCCCCAGAGTTTAATTCCTCTTAACATAAATGGTATTACATTTGTATTAAGCTCGTTAGTATTTGCATTTCCACAGACAGCTATAATTCCATTGGAGTTGGTTTGAACTATAGCGTTTGCTAATATTTTTCCACCAACTGTGTCTACTACTCCATCCCATAAAGCTTTATCAATTAGTCTTGGATCTTTATCAAATTCAGCTCTATTAACAACAGTTTTAGCTCCAAGAGATTTTAAATAATCTGCTTTAGAATCTTTTCCTGTTACAGCAGTAACGTTGTAACCCATTTTATTTAATGCAATCACCGCAACACTTCCAACCCCACCTGTTGCACCAGTTACTAAAACATTATTTACTTTTTCACCTAATAAAATTTCTTCTCTAGCTTTAATTGCAAATGCACTCATCAAAGATGTAAACCCAGCAGTTCCAAGTATCATTGCTTGTTTGCTAGTTAAATTTTTTGGTTTTTTAACTAGAAAGTCTCCATTAACTTTTGCTACTTGAGAATAGCCTCCATAAAAAATTTCCCCGACTCTAAAACCTGTTAAAATTATCTCATCCCCTTCTTTAAATTTAGAATTTTCACTTTCTAATACTGTTCCTGAAAAATCAATACCAGGAATATGTGGAAATTCTTTAACTAATCTTCCACCATTTTTTAAAATCATTCCATCTTTAAAGTTAAGATCTGAATAATCTACTTTAATAGTAACATCGCCATGCTTTAAAAAACTTTTATCTATTGATTTTACTTCTCTTGTAAATTCTTCACCTTTTTGATCTAAAATTAATGCTTTGAATTGATCTGACACTTTAATCTTTAGTTATACTTATAAATCTTAAATATCTATTTTGAAAACTTAAATCTTCTTTAAATTGACCTAAATAATAATTTGTGACCGTTGAGGCTTGTTCTTTCTTTATCCCTCTCATAGTCATACATTGGTGAGTTGAATCAATTGTTACCGCAACACCTTTTGCATCTAAAGATTCCATAAGTGTAGTTGCAATTTGCATAGTAAGTCTTTCTTGTGTTTGTAGTCTTTTAGAAAATACCTCAACAACTCTTGCTAATTTACTTAAACCAACAACTCTATCTTTTGGAATGTAAGCTACATGAGCTTTTCCAATTATGGGAGCCATGTGATGTTCGCAATGACTTTGTACAGAAATGTTTTTTTGAACAACCATATCATCATAGCCCTCAACATCACCGAAAGTCTTATCTAAAATTTGATTAGGGTCTTCGTTATAACCTTTAAAATACTCTTTATAAGCTTTTACAACTCTTTTAGGTGTTTCTAATAATCCCTCTCTGTTTGGATTTTCACCCATCCAAGCTAGTATTGTTTTAAAAGCTTCTTCTACTTCTTTATCAGAAATCTTTTTAGTTTCTTGTTTGGTATTTGTATCTTTAACTAATTTCATTGAATGTTTTATACCTATAAATATGTATTTTTAAAATATTTATTATATTGATATATATGCTACATAATTACCCTATATGTTCAAAAAAAGAGAAAATGTTGTTGAAATTGAAGAGGGAAATCTCCTTTCTCCAAAATTTGATAATGATGGATTAATACCTGTCATCACAATGTGTTCAAAAACAAAAGATATATTAATGCAAGGCTACATGAATGTTGAAGCATTAAAAAAGACAATAGAAACTAAAGAGGCTCATTATTTTAGTAGATCAAGAAAAACTATTTGGCATAAGGGGAAAACCAGTGGCTTTACTCAAAAAGTAACGGAAATAAGAATTGATGATGATCAAGATTCAATATGGTTAACAGTAGATATAGGTGATGGTTCCAGTTGTCATGTAGGTTATCGTTCTTGCTTCTATAGATCTATACCATTAGGTCCAATTGATAATGGTAGAAATATTAAAATGAAATTTTTAGAAAAAGAAAAAAAATTTGATCCAAAAGAAGTTTACAAAAACCAACCAAACCCCACTAAAATATAGAATTATAATGTCTGGTAAACCTCAAATTCAAATTTCAAAACCTTTTGGTCCTACAATTGCAAAAGTAAAAATACCCATAGAATTGATTGACAGTTTAAATAACTATGTTGACAAAACAATTGCTGATGAAAAGAAAACAAAAGAACTTGATCATGGATCTAAACTTGCAGGAAACGTTAAACAAGAATTTATATTGGAACAGGCTTTTTTAGAGTCCTCTGGTTTTTTAAAATTTTTAGGTTTATCAGTTGCAAATTGGATAAAATTTTCAACTAGACAAGAAATAAAACAGTTCAATGTGCTTTCTTCATGGATAGTCAGACAGTTTAAAGATGAATACAACCCAGTTCATTGGCACACAGGACATGTGTCTGGTGTAGGCTATCTAAAAGTTCCTAAAAGTATGGGTAACACTAAACAAGAAAATAAAAAAAATAATCCAAATGGACAACTAGAATTAATTCATGGATCAAAAATGTTTTTATGTGATTCAACATTAAAAATTACACCTAAAGTTGGAGACTTCTACTTTTTTCCTAATTATATGATGCATGGTGTTTATCCTTTTTCAGATACAAATGAGGAGAGAAGATCAATATCATTTAATGCTGATATTGATAATAATATTTATAATGCCTACAAAGGATAATTTACAAAAAAATGTACTTGGTGAAATTTTAGAGGATTGTTCTAAAAATCCATTAACAGGCTGGTATAGAGATGGTTGTTGTAATACAGATGAAAATGATCATGGGGTTCACACTGTTTGCGCCAAGGTAACAACTGAATTTTTAGAATGGTGTAAAGAAGCTGGTAATGATTTAATTACACCTCATCCAGAATTTGGATTTCCAGGATTAAAAGATGGTGATGGCTGGTGTGTTTGTGCTAGTTGGTATGCAAGAGCGGTTGAAGCTGGAAAAGGCTGTCCTATATATTTAAAAAGTACTCACAAAAATACATTAAAACTATTGCCAATAGAAACTTTAAAAAAGTTTGCAATAGATTTATCTTAATTACATATTTCCATACTTTGGACCACCTCCACCTTCTGGCGTAACCCAAGTAATATTTTGTGAAGGTTCTTTTATATCGCAAGTTTTGCAGTGAATGCAATTTTGAGAATTAATTACAAACTTATTCACATCATTTTCTTTTTGAACTTCATAAACACCCGCTGGACAATATCTTTGAGCCGGTTCATCAAATTTTTCTAATGTATAATTAATAGGTAAATTTGGGTCTTTGAGTTGTAAATGAACTGGTTGATTGTCAGCATGATTTGTTCCAGTTAAATACACTGAACTTGTTTTATCAAAAGTAATCAGATTATCCGGTTTAGGATAATCAATTTTAGGCATTTTATCTGCAGGTTTTAGAGTTTCATGATCTGCATGTTTGTGTTTTAAAGTTAAAGGTAATTTTCCTCTAAATAAAATTTGATCAATACCAGTGAATATAATTCCTAAAATTAAACCCCAACTAAAACTGGGTTTAACATTTCTAGCTTTAAATAGCTCTTCATATAACCAACTTTGTTTAAATTTTTCCTCATAAATTGATAGATCTTTATTTAAACTAATATGGTCATGAATACTTTCTGCTGCAATAATTCCGCTTTTCATAGCTGTATGAGATCCTTTAATTTTAGGCATATTTAGAGTTC
>Ga0222715_10006314_pt1 | contig 10027 bp, 13 predicted proteins | sample C33_9DmetaG_FD_165056 | JGI IMG/M metagenome (GOLD analysis project Ga0222715, IMG submission 165056) | Estuarine water microbial communities from San Francisco Bay, California, United States - C33_9D | ecosystem: Environmental > Aquatic > Marine > Unclassified | place: USA: California... | reverse complement strand
ATCAAATCATGTTTTAAATGCCCAAAGAATATATAAAATTAAAAGTATCAAACCATCTAAAAATTTAGTTAAAAAAACAAAATGCTCCATGAAAACATTAAAAAAAATAGCAAATAAAGGGAGAGGCGCATATTATTCATCTGGTTCACGCCCCAATCAAACAGCGGAATCATGGGCTAGGGCTCGTTTAGCTAGTGCCATAACTGGTGGCAAAGCATCAGCAGTCGATATAAATTTATTGAGAGAAGGTTGTAGTAAAAATAGCAAGGCTTTAAAAATGGCTACAAAAATATTAAAAAAAATGGGTTCAAGATATGGTAGTAGAAAAGTTAAGCAAGTAAGATTAAAAGGTGGCGAGAGAATAAAAGTTTTGAAATGTTCTATTGAGAGATTAATAGATAATAATTATAAATTATTAGCTGGAAGAAGAAAATATGTTACAAAATTTTTTAATTTTAATTCATTAGAAAGTAATAAAGAATTTGAGCATATTATAAATAATTTACAAGCCCCAAGTTTATGTATACAAATAGCAAGAATGGAAGATATGTTTTTAAAAATATCAAAACAAATAATTTGTAAAATAAAATCAACAAATAATTGCTTATTCTCTCAACAAATGTTTGAAAAATTACAAAAAATAAATAATACTTTGAGAGAAAAATTAAAAGTTGATATTAATTATAATCAAATTATTATTAATGACATTCACTCATGTAATATAAGTAATTTAACTATCTTTGATAAATATAATTGTTAAGTCAAATAATTTATATAATTAATTATATACAATTTTATGAGTTATATAATTAATCACTTGAAGTTAGTGTTAAAAATTGAATAATATATAGAAACATATTAATTACATCTAGATATAAACTCATTGCTGCTAAAATGTAATCATCAATACTATATTTATATTTTATATGTTTTTGACCTAAAATCATTATTTTAACTAATATTTAAATGTATTAAATATATTATTTATTGCATATAAGATCAATTTATAAAAGGATTTTTATTTCCTTGTAATTTAAATATTTGAAGATTTTTTCTTTTCTCTCTTTCAGTAGGAGGATATTTCTTATTCCATTGATGTAATAATTTTTCGTCTATAATTTCATTTATATTATTTTTACCATATAAATTTGACATATATAATATAGATCTAGCGATTTCACCCCTAGAAGATTCAATTGGTATAAATATTTTTAAAGCACAATTTTTATAATTATATGTTTTACTATTTAAATTATTATTATCATTTATTTCAATAATTTCCATAGCATTACTTAATTTATATAAAGAATAAACAATAGGACAGTAATCGGTGTATTTATAATTACTTCTATGAACATTATAGAAACTGTTAGTAATACCCAAATTATGTAAGTCATATTTTGAAAGTAAATTATTTTTTAAAAATGATTTTGGCCAAATATGTTCTATTGTATAAATATTATTTCTAATATTGTATAAATTATAATGATTATACGAAGTATTATATATATCCCAAACATCTAGATAACCTTTATTAATATAATTTCTTATAGATTTTTGAGATAAGTAACACGATGGGGGATTTGTATGAATATGTCTAATAGATATGAAATTAAGAAATGGATAAAATATTTTACGAAAAAACATTTTACTTTATTAAAATAGGTAAATAAAAAAAGCATTTATTCTATTTATTCTATTAATAATAAATATATAATTTTATTAATCTTCCATAAGTATTTAAAAAATACACATAATAGATAATTATATGTCAAATAAAGAAAATAATATATTAACAATTCAAACAGTTCAAATCGCACCATTTAGAACTTTAATGACTGCATTGAAAGATATATTATTAGAAACTAATATTACATTTCAAAGTAATGGAATGAAAATTGTTAATATGGATAGAACACATACTATTTTAGCTCATTTATTTTTAGATGCTAAAAATTTTGAATTATTTGAATGTAAAAGTGAAAAAATAGTTATAGGTGTTAATATGTTTCATTTATTTAAATTAATTAATACAATAGATAATGATGATACATTAACAATCTATATTGAAAATAATGATTATAGCGACGGAATTGTACATTATCTAGGTTTAAAATTTGAAAATGGTGATATTAAACAATGTAAAACACAAAAATTAAGATTAATTGAACCAGATCAAGAAGAATTAGAATTGCCAGAAGTAAAATTTGGTTCCGTATTGAATTTACCGTCAAGTGATTTTCAAAAAATAATTCGTGACTTATCATGTATTTCTGATAAAATAGAAATAAATTCTGTTGGTTCAGAATTAATTTTTAGATGTCAAGGGCAATTTGCCAGTGCTGAAATATCTAGAACAGAATCAGATGGAGTTATGGAATTTATTCAAAAACAAGCTAATAGTAAAATTATTCAAGGGGAATTTTCATTAAAAAATTTAGGATATTTTATTAAATGCACTAATTTATGCAGTCAAATCGAAATATATTTAGAAAATGATTTACCATTGGTTGTAAAGTACAATGTAGCATCTCTTGGGGAAATAAAATTATGTTTGTCGCCTTTACCAAAATAATTAAATATGTTTTTTAAAGAAACATTCATTTGAAATTAATCCATCAATATTTTTAATAATATTAGGATCTGTATTATCACAATTAGAAATCCAAATTTTCACTATGCAAAAATTTCTTTTTGGAGATATAGTTATACCATTGATATTATTATTAAAAGAATCATTGTCTGATATAGTTTCGCCCATTAATGAATATGATAGATTTTTCCAAATTTGAGGAACAATTTTATTACTAATTTTATATGAAAAACATCCACCGTTGCGATTTTCTTCATCTTCCCATACAGGTGTTATTCCTTTTTTCATTATAAATAACATGCAATATTTAATTATATTTTCTGGCAAATTTTCATATAGAATTAATATAGACTCAACACTATTAAATGTAGTTATATTTTTATAACTATTTAAACTCCATTCAGTATCATTAGATAAATGAGCCCAAAGTGTCCATTTGTTTTGCAAGTAATGTAAATTATCATTGGTTTTTTCCATCAATATATTATAAATTATTGTATTATTATTTATATTATTTTACAAATAATAATAGAATATTATATCATATAGTTATATAATAACAAAATTATTTTTTTTAAGAATAATATAATTATCACTGTTAATTTGATGTTTATTCATTGAATTATCATATAATTCAATAAACATTGACGAATCATAATGAATATTTAAAAATGTTTTACAAAACCAAATCATAAAAACTTTATTAAATAATTTATTATTTTCTACATAAAAGTAATTATTTTTATTTTTGATAATATGTGTTATATCATATTCTTTATTATTATAGAAAAGTTTTACTAATATAAATTTATATTTGGTAAGTTGTGGTTGATAATTTGATATAAATATTTTTGTGTTTATATTATCAAGATCACTTTTTGTAAATAAATTATACGTAACTAATTCACCTAATAAATATTTATAAATTACAAAATCATAATCAAAAATTGCATTATTATCGTTAAATTCTATACAATTTTTTACATAAAATAAGTTCTGTATTTTTTTATTTTTTTTGAATTTATTATATAATCTGTTAAAATAAAATAGAAAATATGTATAGAATTTTATAAGTAAATAATATATATTGTTTAATAATATGATTACTTTATTCATATTATTATAAATGTCTTTTCTTTTTAAATTATAAAATTTTTTTAATTATGTTCTTCATAATATTCTTCTGATGTTCTATCAGTATTATTTCTAATTTCTTTATAATTTTCATCATCTTGTGTATCAATGTAATTATTATTATATTTTTCATTTTTTTTATCATATTTTTTATGGTGTTTTTTATCAACTTCCTCATAATAATTATTTAATAATTCACCATCACCACTATTATATGAAGATGGTTGTCTTTCTGGTTCATAATATTTTACTTCATAATTTCCTACTCTACCTCTTGATGGTGTTAATCCAAAAGTAAATAATAATATAGATGTTATTAATGTCATAAAAATAAACGGAACAAAAACGATCAACCAAGACACGATGCCTAAACCTTTTTCACATAAAATATTTAAAAGTATTGTAAAAACAATCATTACAATAAATTTAAGAAATGCCGTGTTATATAATTCTTTGAAAATATCTATTATTATTTGTGTTAAAGAAAAAACTAAATATATTAATGCAGGTCCACATAAATTATTTATTAACATATATTATATTGAAAGAATATAATATTTAATTAAAAATAGCTACTCCATTTTTATCAAAAATTCCTACCTGTTCACCAATATCTTCGTCATCTAAACATTGATAAATAGCTCCATTTATTTCACTATTAGTGTAATAACTTTTTCCTTGAATTTCAACTAGAAAAACTTCTTCATCATCATCATCATCATTAATAATTTCTTTATCATCGATATGTTCATGTTCTTCACCTTCCTCTTCTTCGTCCTCTTCCTCTTCTTCGTCCTCTTCCTCTTCTTCGTCCTCTTCCTCTTCTTCTTCCTCTTCATCTTCTTTCTCTTTTTCGTCGTCTTTTTTTTCTTCGTCGTCTTTCTCTTCTTCACCTTCTTCTTCTTCGCCTTCTTCTTCTTCGCCTTCTTCTTCTTCGCCTTCTTCTTCTTCGCCTTCTTCTTCTTCGCCTTCTTCTTCTTCGTCCTCTTCGTCGTCTTTCTCCTCTTCACCTTCCGCTTCTTCGTCGTCTTTCTCTTCTTCGTCGTCTTTCTCTTCTTCATCGCCTTTATCTTTTAATTTACTACAATAATTAGTTTTAATATTTTTCTTTTCTTTTTCACTTATACATTCTGGATCAGTTTGATTTATTTTATCTTCTTTTAGGGTATTGTTAATAATAATATTATCGTGATTTTCTAGAAAATCAATTTTATTATTACTTTCTAACATTTCATAATCATTAATGCATAATTCTACTTCTTTAGAGTCTTCAGGTAAAGTAATATTATTTTGTAATTTATTTTTTAGTTTTAAATTTTCAATAATTAATTTTTTATTATCTTCTTCAAGTAATTTATATTCCGGCATAGATTTTAAAATTTCATTAATAATATTATATTTCATATGAATATTATCTACAATTTTTAATAAAGGGGCGATCTCATTTTTAAAATTTTCAGACCATTCATCAATAACATTTGAAAAAATTGTATGAATATTTTCGTTACTATTCATATGTTTAATTATATTAATTATATCTATTTAATATCATTTAAAAAATATTATAAATAGTAATATAATGGTAAACGAAAAAGTATTTGAAGAAATGGCGTTAATGGTAATGCGTCAAACAGAATTATCTTTAGAAGAAGCAAAAGATAAATTGAAAGATAATAATTATGATTATATGACTGTTATAAAAAATGAAATAGGAATAGAGAAAAAATTGAATAAGGATTCTGGAACAATCAATCAAAAAATTTATAGAGAAATAAGATCATTAATGGATGATGGCTGTAAAAGTTATAGAGCTAAACAACAATATGAAAAGGAAAAACAAGAATATATAGAAAAAATGCAAAAAGAAATAAATACTATGGAAAATAAAAACTAGAATATAATAAAGAAAAAAATCGATTTATCTATTAAAATAATTTATTTTATTTTTATCAAATTATTTTAAATTAAAATTTTCACTCAATATATTAATTTTTGAAATAGTTGTATTTTTTTTCATAATAGAATTATTTTGCAATCCTTTATTTAAATAATTATTATCATAATATTCATGATATAATTCTGGTAATATCCTAGTTAATGGCTTATCTACAATCAAAAGTAACCTTTCATTTTTTAGTAATTTTCTATATTCTTGAATAGTTAAATTGCCGTAAAATTTCTCTAATGTATAATAAGGATTAGGAGCGGGTTTAATATTAATATTATAATTATATATTTTACAATAAATATTATTTAATAGTTGGTATCTTTCAAAACGCGATGCATTATCAATATCTTTATCATTCATAAGAAATGCACAAGCGCATTCTGGGCTGCAAAAACATCCATATACATTATATGAATTATTTAATTCATATTTTGGAATATATATAGGTGTATTATCGAAATCATATGTGCACCAAAAACAAGCGCATTTTTTATCGCATACATTATTTGTATGTAAATTATATGATAAAGCTTCTATTTTTTCATGAATAGTTTTACTGTTATGAGTTGTATCTTTATCTTTATCATTATCTAATTCAGTAATAATATCTGTGCTATGATTAGAAGAAGAACATTTAATATTTTCCTTTTTATTTATTACTTCATAATTTAAATCTCCAATTTTATTTTCATTAAATTGAAAATGTTCGATGTTTTCATGATAATTATTATTATCAATATCACTCATACTACATTTTAAATGTAAAATAATATTATTTTTTTCATTATTAACTGAATTATTAGTATCAATTTTTGGAAATATTTTCCCACCTCTAGGTTTTCTTCCTCTCTTTTTTGGCTGTTTAATAACATTATCTTCGTGTGTTTTTTCCAATTCTAATTTTTTGATTATTTCTAGTTCTTTCTTTGATTTTCTTCCGCGTTTCTTTTTTTCAGGCAAATCATTTAATTCCATTATTTAATTAAATAGAAAAAAATCAATTTAAATACTTTTAATAAATATTTTAGAGCTAACTATAAGAATTTACCTTGAATTATAACATTTTCTACATAATGGTATATAATTATCAATACCTATAACCTCCTGTGTTTTTTCATTTGTAATTCTAAAAGTAAATAACGAAGGCATACTACAATCATTGCATTTTCCCTTTAGTTTAACAATATAGTCAGAAAATGGAATAAGATCCCACATATCACCAAATTTTTCTCTCTTAAAATCTGAGTCTAAACCACAAATAATAACATTTTTATTATATTCTTCGACTAATTTGATAATAGATTGTTTTAAATCAGGGAAGAATTGCGCTTCGTTTATAAAAATATGTGTTCTTTTTGAAAAATTATCATCTTTAAATATTTCTGATACTAATTCTATATTAATACAAGGAATCTCTTTGGAATTATGAGAAATAATTTTATTATTTCCATAGCGATTATCTTTATAATAATTGAAAGAAATAAGCTTTTCTTCTTGCAATTGTTTTTTATATGTATTATATTTTTCAATAAGTAATTCGGTCTTTCCTGAAAACATTGGTCCCATAATTATTTCAAGGGTTCCCATATTTTATTATAAAAATAATTTTATATTTTAATTAAATTTAAAATCAATTTAAATTTAATTTGAGTAATAAATTTAAATGATAAGTAATAAAAATAATATTCCATGGGTAGAAAAATATAGACCAGAAAATTTTGATGAGATTGTTCTAGATAATTATAATAAGATAATATTTGAAAATATGTTAAAATTTAATTATATACCAAATCTTCTTTTATATGGCCCCCCAGGTTCTGGAAAAACAACAACTATTATTAATTTAATAAATAAATATCAAGAAAATAACAATGAAGTTAATAAAAGTCTAATAATACACTTAAATGCGTCAGATGAGAGAGGGGTAGATATAATAAGAAATCAAATAAATAATTTTGTGAATAGCAATTGTCTTTTTATAAAAGGAATGCGATTTGTAATATTAGATGAAGTTGATTATATGACAAAAAATGCACAACAAGCATTGAAATATTTATTAGAAGAGAATAAAAATAATATTCGTTTTTGTTTAATTTGCAATTATATAAGTAAGGTAGATTTTGCTCTACAATCATTATTCATACGAATAAAATTTAACGAACTGCCAAAAAAAGATATAATATCTATGTTGACTAATATAAAAAACAATGAGAAATTAGACTGTAGTAATAGCTGTTTTGAAAATCTATATAATTACTATAAATCCGACGTTAGAAGTATGATAAATCATCTTCAATCAAAAAAAAATGATAACATATTAAATAATGAAAATTATAAAAATATAACAAAATATGCAAAAACTAATGATTTAAATAATTTTATCAAATACTTTAATAGTTTAAGTAATAATTATAATATTGATAAAAAAAATATAATTAAAAATTATTCTTCATATATAATTTTTGATTTTAAAGATAATATTACTGAATATATAGATAAGTTTAAAATTATTATACGTAATTTAGATACAGATATCAATTACATATTATCATATTTATATTTAATTATTAACAAATACTTGTAAATTTTCATAACTTTTAATTCTAGATTCCAATCTAAATTTCCATTCTGAAGGAGGAGAAAATTTGCTAGGGTTAAAAGTGTTGAAATCTAATAAATATTCATCTGTAATATTATTCACACTTTGATTTTTTACATTATTTTTTTTAACTATTTTAATAGGAAGAGATTTTGGTATAACTGGTTCTTTACAATCATATGAATAATTATTCATTTTAAAATATAATTAGAAAATAATTGAAATATAATTAAAAATAAAAAATTATTTATATTAAAATGGACGAAATTTTGGAAGAAGAATGGGATAAATTTTTATTAAATGATACTATTAATATTACTAATATTAATATAGATAATAAAAAAGGCATCCCTAAAGCAAGTGAATTATATATATCAACAAAAACAAAAATATCTTACTTATCGATTCCAATAAATCTTCATGAAATATTTTGGAAAATTCCAATAATAGATTATAATATTCCTAAAGTTGGAATTATTAAAAAACAGATGAAGTTCAATTTTACAAATAAAGAAGACATCGACATTGTTGAAAAAAAATTAGAAAAATTGAAATATGTTGAAGAAAATATTATAACACAAATTATGAACCCGGAAGGTAGAATAAAGTTTAAAGACATTCGTAAAATAAGTATTGGTTTGTCAAAAAAAGATATTGTAAGTTATAGAACAAAAAAAAAGAGTGCATTTTATAATTGTTTTGTTTTAATAATGAGAGTTTTATATAATGATATTTTTAGAGAAATACATATTAAAGTATTTAATACAGGTAAATTAGAAATTCCTGGAATACAAAATGATGATTTATTAATAATTGTATTAGATAATTTAATAAAAACACTTAAACCATATGTTTCTTCTAATAATTTATATTATTTAAAAGAAAAAACTGAAACCGTTCTTATTAATTCTAATTTTAATTGTGGATTTTACATAAATAGAGAGAAATTATTTGATATTTTAAAATATAAATATAAAATTAATACTTCTTTTGATCCATGCTCATATCCAGGTATTCAATGTGAATTTTATTATGATACAGACATTGCTTATAATAGTGGACGGCAAATTAACAATATAGATATTACCAATAATTCTGATAATATTTTCAAAATTTCATTTATGATATTTCGGACGGGAAGTGTTTTAATTGTTGGTAAGTGTGATCAACATATTTTGTATAATATCTATAATTATATCAAAAAAATTTTAGAAGATGAGTATTCAGAAATAGTTACAAATAATATTGAAGCGGAAACTTTACTTAAAAAAAAGAAACAAGTTAGAAAAAAAATAATTTATGTCAATCAATAACTTAGAAAACATTTAAAAATACAATTGCAATTATTTATTATTTTAATTTTATTTATGTGATAATCTAAATAAAATTAAAGACTATTTTTTCTCCCTTTTGTTAGTTTTTTTCTTTTATTGGTTTTTCTTTTTTTGGTGTAATTTTTTTTTAATGCTCCTCCTTTTGCTACAATATTACTTACATTATTAATTATATATTCTTTTATAAATTCTAAATTTTTATCACCAGCTATTTTATTTAAAAAATTTGTTAATAGTTCTACTGGCTGGTCATCTACTAAAAAAAACTAAGATGCATATCTGCTATTTCTGCTTTTTTTTTATCAGATTCAGAAATTGGTTGAACATAATTTGATTTTTTAGACTCAAATAACATTTTTTCAAAATTTATCGCGTGATGATTTATATCTAGAAGGTGTTTATAATCTTTTATAGCCTGA
>Ga0222715_10006312_pt1 | contig 10029 bp, 5 predicted proteins | sample C33_9DmetaG_FD_165056 | JGI IMG/M metagenome (GOLD analysis project Ga0222715, IMG submission 165056) | Estuarine water microbial communities from San Francisco Bay, California, United States - C33_9D | ecosystem: Environmental > Aquatic > Marine > Unclassified | place: USA: California... | reverse complement strand
TGCCCTACTCGTACTGGCTGCTGCCTTGCTCTTTGTGCAACCCGCAGAAGCCCAGTTTAAGTTTCTAAAGAAGAAAAAAGCTCCGGCCCCTACTGAAAAGCCGGCACCGCCCAAGAAAAAAGAAAAGATCAAGCCGTATGCCGAGGTCATCACCAAAGAGGCCAAAAGCGATAGCGGATTATTCACCGTTCACCAGGTAGACGAAGACTTCTTCTACGAAATTCCCGATGAATTATTTGGAAGAGAGATGCTGATGGTAAGCCGCATTTCTAAGACAGCTGACGGGATCGGTTTTGGTGGCGGTAAAATCAATACCCAGGTACTGCGCTGGGAAAAACGCGCTACAAAGGTGCTTCTAAGAGTGGCCTCCTACTCCAATGTTGCCGCTGACAGCTTGCCCGTGTATGAGGCGGTGGTCAACTCTAATTTTGAGCCGGTATTATACAGCTTCGACATTGAAGCCGTTCGCAAAGATTCTTTGGGACCTGCAACGGTAATAAAGGTGAACGACCTGTACACCAAAGACGTGGTGGCATTAGGCCTTCCTGAAGGATACCGCAACCAGTATAAGGTGAGTCGACTAGATACTGAACGTTCTTTTGTAGAGTCGATCAAGTCGTACCCGCAGAACATCGAAAATCGCCATGTTAAAACCTATTTAGCCAAAAATCCGCCAAGCAACGCTGACACTGGGTCCATTTCTATTGAGATTAACAACTCTATGATATTGCTTCCTGAGGAGCCGATGAAGCGCCGCTATTTTGATCAGCGCGTTGGGTGGTTTGCCAGAAGTCAAACCGACTACGGGCTTGAGGCTCAAAAATCAAAGTCGGTGACCTATCTCGACCGATGGAGATTAGAAGTAAAAGACGAAGACATCGAAAAATTTAAGCGAGGCGAACTGGTAGAACCCAAAAAGCCTATTGTTTATTATATCGACAGAGCCACTCCCGAACAATGGAGACCCTATATAAAACAAGGTATAGAAGACTGGCAGGTGGCTTTTGAGGCAGCTGGATTTAAAAACGCCATCATTGCAGCCGATCCGCCAAGCGCCGAGGAAGATCCAGAATGGTCGCCCGAAGACGTACGCTATTCAGTCGTGCGCTATTTGGCATCACCTATTCCAAATGCCAATGGACCACACGTGAGTGACCCCAGAAGTGGCGAGATCTTAGAATCAGACATCAACTGGTACCACAACGTGATGACTCTGCTGCGCAATTGGTTCTTCGTTCAGACGGCCGCCATCAATCCAGATGCGCGTTCTGTAGAATTCAGAGACGAGATCATGGGGCGCTTAATTCGCTTTGTCTCTGCCCACGAGGTGGGGCATACCCTTGGGCTTCCTCACAACATGGGATCGTCAGTCGCCTTTCCGGTAGACTCACTCCGGTCGGCTAGTTTCACTCAGAAATACGGAACTGCTCCGTCTATCATGGACTATGCCCGTTTTAACTACGTGGCGCAACCCGGAGACGAAGGCGTAGCCCTTATGCCCAATATAGGTGTATACGATAAGTATGCGATTAGCTGGGGATACCGTCCAATCTTAGATAAAAGCGCCGAAGAAGAAAAACCGATACTGAATGAGTGGATTTTGAAGCATGCAGATGACCCCATGTATCGATTCGGACATCAGCAAGTGGGAGATGTCGTAGATCCAAGTTCTCAAACCGAAGACCTAGGAGACGATGCGGTCAAGGCGAGCACTTACGGTATTGCCAACCTCAAGCGCATTATGCCCAATCTTAGGGAGTGGACCACTAAAGAAGGTGAAGACTACAGTGACCTCTCTGAGATGTACGGCCAAGTATTCGGTCAATTCAGCCGCTACATGGGTCACGTCTCTAATCATATAGGTGGCGTATACGAGTACCACAAAACAGCCGATCAAAAGGGCAATGTGTACACTCCAGTATCCTTAAAAAAGCAGCGTGAGTCATTGAACTTCTTGCACAAGCAACTGTTCGAGACTCCCTATTGGCTCATCGACAAAGACATTATAGCCAATACTGAATATTCGGGCATTGTTGAACGCATGCGCTCGCTGCAATCGCGTTACCTTGATACGATGCTCTCGCTCGGAAAATTGGCTAGACTAGTTGAGCAAGAGACCCTTTACGGAACTCAAGCATATAGTCTAGTGCAGTTCACAAAAGACTTGCGCCTAGGCCTCTGGAACGAGCTATACACGGGTGAGGCCATTGACACCTATCGCAGAAACCTTCAAAAGGGCCACATCGAGCGTCTCGGTTATTTGCTCACGGCTAGTTCTCAGCGCAAGCTACCTGATTCTGGCGGATACCGTAAATCAACAGCCGTAACCACCGATCAATCAGATATTCGCTCTGTAGCCCGAGCTGAACTAGTGAACCTCAGAGCGGCCATAACCGCTAATATAGGAGCTACAAATGATGCCATGAGTCGCTACCATCTTCAAGACGCCGTATCTAGAATCAACGAGTTGCTTGACGAGGACTAACCCATGCCTGAATCACATGTACTTTATCCCCGGCCTTCAGCCGGGGATTTTTTTTAATACCCTTATCAAAAGTTTAACAACGCTTTAGCATCCATTGAAATACCTAGGCCCGTAATTTGCCAAATAAATAAAGAAACATGAAACTAATTCTTAGCCTAACCGCCTTGAGTTTGACCCTTTTTGGTCAGGCTCAGGTAATCATTGAACGCACTGACAACGATCAACACATTGTGATAGAGCTAGACTCGGTGACGTATAACGACGCCAGCGAATCACTAGTCTTGAGAAAAGGCAAAGGCCTTAGAAGCTTTCGCTTTTCAGCCGATGATTCCGATGAAAAACTAAGCGCTGAACAGCGCGCAGCCCTCATGACTAAACGCATGACCCTTCACCTAGACCTCAACGAGAAGCAAGAACGCCAAGTAGCTGCTATTAACCAAGCTCATCACCAGTCGATGCAGACGTTGAGAGAGAGCACAGAGGGTTTTGAGAAGCAGTCTGCGATTCTCGATGAGCAGATCAAGCACCAACGTCAGCTAAAAGAACTGCTTGATCCAGTTCAATATGCTAAATTCAAAGATATGCATGAGAACATGCGAGAAGCTCACCACAAGGGGTCAGCTAATGAACCCCACGCTAAGCCTGTTAGGCTAATGCAGTGGAAGTTTGAAAACGAAGAAGATACCCCTGCCGTTCAGCGCCAGAATATGCGGGTCATCGCCAAACGCTATGAAGCTGGCGGGCAGCATGAAGATGGCCCCGCAGGCCGTAAACGCAGCATGATCTTTATGAGCGACGCAGAAAAACCCCTAATGATCATAGACGGAAAAGAAGCTGAAGAAGAAACGTCTATGAACGATATTGATCCTAATCACATCAAGTCTGTCGAAGTCTTAAAAGGAGACGCCGCTGTTGAGAAATACGGCGAAAAGGCAAAAAATGGTGTTATCCTTATCACCACAAAAAAATAGGGTTTAGTTTACGTTTACGCGAAAAAAGCCTCCGTTAGATTAGAGCGGGGGCTTTTTTTATCAAAGGGCTTTTATTAGAAATCTCTCAGTGCTGTAAGCGTTTTATCAATATCCTCTTGACTAAGCGCGTCGTTTAAGAAATAACTTTCGAATGCTGAGGGCGGAAGGTACACTCCGCGATCAAGCATATGATGAAAGTAGCGCTTGAACGTATCGTTATTGGCCCTAGCGGCCGACTCAAAATCAACCACTGTCTCCTCGTCGAAATGAACAGACAGCATGCTGCCGTAACGATTTGTAGTGTGGGCAATTCCCTTTTCTCTAAGTATAGACTCGATGCCTCGGTGCAGAGCAGCCGCCTTATCGGCCAATCGTCTGAAGACCTGAGGGTCATTTTCTATAGATTGTAACATGGCCAGTCCGGCCGCCATGGCGAGCGGATTTCCGCTGAGCGTTCCAGCTTGATACACCGGACCTTCGGGTGCCAGGTGACTCATTATTTCGCTGCGTGCAGCAAATGCTCCTACGGGTAGGCCTCCGCCGATCACTTTACCGAACATCACAAGGTCGGCCCTAACTGAGGTGGTTTCTTGAGCTCCACCCTTGGCTAAACGAAACCCGGTCATCACCTCATCGAAAAGCAACAATATGTGGTGTTCGTCGCACAGATCTCTTAAACCTTGCAGAAAGCCCGAATCAGGCACTATGCACCCCATATTTCCAGGCACGGGCTCCACTATAATCCCGGCAATCTCTCCGGCATTCGCTGCCACTAAACTGCGCACTGAATCTAGATCGTTATACCGCGCAAGCAGCGTATCTTGGGCGGTTCCTGGTGTGACGCCAGGGCTGTTAGGGCTTCCGAAGGTGACCGCGCCACTTCCAGCCTGGATCAAAAAGGCATCCGAATGGCCGTGGTAACAGCCCGCAAATTTGATAATCTTATGTCTACCGGTAAATCCTCTGGCCAGTCTGACAGCGCTCATGCAAGCCTCGGTTCCGCTATTCACAAAACGGATTTTGTCTATGTTCGGGACCATTTTTACCGCGAGTTCGGCCAATTGGGTTTCGAGTTCGGTAGGCATTCCAAATGAAGTTCCTTTCTCTGCAGTGCGCTTCACCGCCTCAATCACAGGCTCAAAGGCGTGACCAAAAAGTAATGGGCCCCATGAAGAAATATAATCAATAAGGGTATGGCCGTCTTCAGTGAGTAAATGCGCGCCTTTAGCTTGCTTTACAAATACCGGATGCCCCCCCACCGACCTAAAAGCCCGAACCGGAGAGTTCACTCCGCCAGGGATCACTTTGTTGGCAGCGGCAAAAAGCACACTACTTCTCTCGTATACTGTCATTACTTAGATCTAGGAATTTCAAGAATCTGACCAATAGACAAGTTGTCAGAATCGAGTATGTTCATTTTTTTGATGGCCTCTACAGTTACCTCATAGCGCTTAGCAATGCTGTATAACGTGTCTCCAGGTGTGACCCTATGGGCTAATCCTCGGCCCGCATCAGCTATTTGTTTGGTAGCTTCTTTACCCATTCGCTTTGTACGACGAGTGGTTTCAGCCAGCTTTTTTTTGGTGTCATTGAGCAATGCAGCGACCCGCTCTTTGCGAGATTCGCGCTTGAGCATTCTTTTGCGTTTACCTATAGTCTGTTGGTCGTATTGAGCCAAATCGTGCTTTTCAATAATTCGGATGAGCTTGTCGGCATAGCTCTTGTCAGTGGCGTATCCGGCCTCTCTCAATCCACGGGCCCACTCTTTATAATCGGTGGCCTTCAGCTCAAACAAAGAGGAATAGCGCGGCCTAGAAGTCAAAAATTGCGAATGGTCTCGGTAAGAAGCCAGAGGGTTTCTATACTTTCTAAAACACTCGCCCGCAGCATCATCGTCATGCGAAACGCTTTCTCCTTTCCAGCTGTCGTGGCACTTTATGCCAAAATGATTATTAGACTCTTTGACAAGCTTACTGCGTCCTGCATTGGTTTCAAGGATACCTTGGGCCAAAGTAATACTAGCCGGAACTCCGTAGAGCTTCATCTCTTTCATGGCTGGTTCGGCAAAGGTCGAAATGTAGTCTTTCTCGTCATTAAAACGTTCGTAGTCTTTGGCCGACCACGCCTTTAAACCGCTATTTCCCACTAAATCTTTGGCCCGCTCGCCTAGAGTGACCGGCTGAGATTCAGGAGTATTTGATCGGGCGATGGTATAAACATTCGGGTTTGGTGTGCAACTGCTCATCGTAACGAGAACGATGGCCACCAAAAAATAGTTTAGGAGGCTTTTTTGCTGCATGAAGTCAGAATTAATGGAGCATTCTTTTTTTCTAACCGAGAGTTCATTCCTTCAATTCCTTGAAGCCCCCCGGTATGTATAGCCAAAATTACACTTCCTTTCGGTATCGCGCCACGACGAATGCGATCTAAAATTCCGTACATCATCTTCGCTGTGTAAACCGGATCGAACAGCACCCCGGTCTGCTTTAGCCAATCATTCATACAGCCAATAAGCTCATCACTCACCTTAGCGTAGCCTCCAAACGTATAGTCGTGAACGATTTCATAAGTAGACTTCTTTGTGAATCGCCCTACTTCAGGGGCTAAGTTTTGGTGGTCGAGGGCGGCGAAGCCCAGCACTTGCTGCTGTGGTCTCGCCGCCTCTACAAGCCCCGCGAGGGTGGCACCTGTGCCAACCGAGCAGCAGAGGTAATCGGCAGAAAGGTCTTCTTCGGTAAGCATTTCAGCGACCCCTTTTACGGCCAGGGCGTTGCTTCCGCCCTCGGGAATCATATAAATACCATCTTGAGCACACAGGTGCTTGGCCTTCTTTTCGTCTCGGGTAAGTTCTTGGTAGCGCTCGCGACTCACAAAAATAAATTTCATTCCGAGAGACTGGGCCTTGCTCAAGGTCGGATTTTCCTCTACTCTGTTTTTCAATTCTTCGCCTCGAATGATTCCAGTCGATTTAAATCCGTGTTCTGCGGCAGCGGCTGCCGTAGCCAGAATATGGTTAGAGTAAGCGCCTCCAAAGGTGAGCAACGTGTGGGCCTTTTTCAGCCGGGCAGCCTCTAAGTTGTATTTGAGTTTTCGAAACTTGTTTCCAGACATGAGCGGATGCAACTGGTCTTCACGCTTGAGCATTAAGGTCACTCCGCGAGATTGTAGCAGTGGAAGCTGCAGTGTTTGGTTGAAACTTGATTGCATCTACTATCAAAGTTAGTTGTTCAATCTCAAGGGCGCGACCTCTGCTTATCAATACTTACGAACAGCCGAGCTATCTTTGCAGGGTGATGAAAAAGCCAATTGAACCCGAAGAGGGTGACTACTACACCGAAAACGGATATCGGGTCTTCACCGAAAAATACCACCTAAAACGCGGCTACTGCTGCCAAAGTGGCTGCCGTCATTGCCCCTACGGATTTGATAAAAACCGCACCCCATTATAATGCAATCAACTAGGCATTATTAACGCTTTTTAACACGAAATCAGCGCATTGCTTTGTAACTTTAGTTAATTAACTATAGTTATTCACCTTGAATCACGGCTATGAAAAAAGGACTTCTATTGGGCTTAGTTACACTGATTTTAGGCAGTGCCTGCACTTCGCTTAGGGTTTATACTGATTACGATACGAGTGTCAATTTCTCCAACTACCGAACCTTTGCCTTTTATAAGCCAGGCATTGACAAAGCCGAAATTTCGGATCTGGAAAAACGGCGCATTTTACGCGCCATTGAAGAAGTTCTCGAAGAAAAGGGATACCGCAAAAGCGACAACGCTGACCTCCTAATCACCATAGCTACGAAAGAAGAAGACGATATTACCGTGTCTACCCAAACCATTGGAGGCTGGGGTTGGGGTTGGGGCTTCAACCCCTGGATGATGGGCCCCGCCATGAATAATCAAAACGTAAACACCACCAACCGCGGAGAGCTCATCGTAGATCTACTAGATGCCGATGGCGAACGGCTCATTTGGCAAGGCAAGGGTCGCGGATTGATCACCGATGTGCGTAATCCCGAAACACGTCAAGCGATTATCAATGGCTACATTGAGAGCATACTTAAGAAATTTCCAACTCAGGGCAGCATGCGCCCAGAAAACTAAGCCTTTTGGCATAGCCATTGGTTTAGGCAATGACTTTGAATTTAAGTAGTGTTTGAGCTGTATCGGGTCAGATAAGGCCTTGGGCCGCCTCTAGAGCCGTGGCAATACCTTTAGGATCTTTTCCTCCGGCGGTGGCGAAAAACGCCTGGCCTCCTCCTCCTCCTTGAATGTGCTTGCCGAGCTCGCGCACCATGACCGAGGCGTCGTAGTTGCGCTCAGTAGCCAGGTGTTTGTCAATGTAAATAGACAGCAGCGCCTTGCCGCCGGCGTTTGAGGCCAAGACCAAGAAGAGGTTTTTGTGTTGAGCGGCTAGTTCGAACGATAGTGATTTCATCTCGGCCGCGTCAAGGGCTGTCGCCACCGCCGCAAACCGAACGCCATTAATGTCTTTTAAAGCCCCTTCGAGCTCGCGCTTGAATTGACTCAGTTTTTCAGCCTTGAGGCCTTCAAGTTCGGCGCGAAGCGCCTCATTCTCTTGTACTAAATCGGCCACTCCTTTGAGTAGGTCTTGCGCCTTGGGTAAGGCCTGGGCAATCGCCTCAAGACGGAGCTCATTATCGATAAAGTAGCTTTTGACCGCCTGGCCGGTAATGGCTTCGATGCGTCGAATGCCCGAGGCCACGGCGCCCTCGCTTTTGATCTTAAAATGCCAGATCTCGGCTGTGCTGTTCACATGAGTGCCCCCGCATAATTCTATTGAATCACCAAAGCGTATGGTGCGCACCTCATCTCCGTATTTTTCTCCAAAGAGGGCCATGGCCCCTTCGGCGATCGCCTCGGCCATAGCGACAGATCGGCGCTCTTGCAAGGGCAGTGCGGCTGTGATGCGCTGGTTCACCAGCGCCTCGACCTTCGCTAACTCTTCAGGGGTAAGTTTTGCAAAATGAGAGAAGTCAAAGCGAAGGGCATCGGGCCTAACCGATGAGCCGCGCTGCTCCACATGACTTCCGAGCACCTCTCTTAGCGCCTGATGTAGCAAGTGGGTAGCACTGTGATTAGCGGTAGTTTCTTCGCGATATTGGGCATTCACCTTGGCGGTAAAGCTAGCTTCAAGATCTAGGGGCAGCTTTGAAGCAGTGTGTACAATCTCGTTGTTTTCCTTTTTGGTGGCTAAAATACCAATGCGCTGCTGCTCTTGGTTTAGTGTATATTCTAGTAGGCCACTGTCTCCAATCTGGCCCCCACCCTCTGGGTAGAAGGGAGTCTTCGAAAGCACCAATTGATAAGCCAACTTATCCTTTTGCTTGACCTCTCGGTATTTGAGTAGTTTAACCCCTTCAACGGTGAGTGTATCATAGCCCACAAAACCCTCGATAGCCGCATTTGAAACGCTAATCCAATCACTCTTATCGGTAGCCGCATCGGCCTTTGAGCGTTGTTTTTGCTCCGCTAGGGCCTGTTCAAAACCCTTTTGGTCGTATGTATATCCGCGCTCACTGAGAATGAGTGCGGTGAGATCAATAGGAAATCCGAAGGTATCGTACAGTTCAAACGCCTTTTCTCCGTCTATGGTTTTAGCACTTGACTCTGCTATAACCTTGTCGAGCAGTTTCAGCCCCTGTTCTAGGGTAGCTAAGAACGAATGCTCTTCTTCCCGAATGACTTGGGTAATGAGTTTTTCTTGTGCCTTAAGCTCCGGAAAGGCCCCTCCCATCTGAACCACTAGTGTACTTACGAGTTCGTTGACAAAGGGGGTTGATTGACCTAAAAAGGTGAATCCGTAGCGAATGGCGCGTCTGAGAATGCGTCTTATGACGTATCCGGCTCCGGTGTTACTGGGAAGTTGTCCGTCAGCAATGGCAAAAGACACGGCTCTGACGTGATCGACTACCACGCGAATGGCAATATCAGTTTCTCTTGAGGCCCCGTAGGTGGTTGAAGTAAGCGCCGTAAGACGATCAATAAGACCCGAAAAGACGTCGGTGTCGTAGTTAGATGTTTTTCCTTGAAGAGCCATACAAAGACGCTCAAAACCCATTCCGGTGTCTACGTGCTTTTCGGGAAGTGGTTCAAGTGATCCGTTTGCCTTGCGGTTGTACTGCATGAATACGAGGTTCCAAACCTCAACTACCTGCGGATGGTCGGCATTTACGAGCGCGGCACCAGGGGTGGCCGCGCGCTCCGCCTCGCTGCGCAAATCGATGTGAATCTCCGAACAAGGGCCGCAGGGGCCTTGATCGCCCATCTCCCAAAAATTGTCTTTTTTGCTTCCCTTCAATATCCGCTCTTCAGGCAGCAGGGCCTTCCAAAGGTCATAGGCCTCTTGATCGAGATCGAGCTTATCGTCTTCACTGCCTTCAAAAATGGTGACATAAAGGCGCTCTTTATCGAGTTTGTATACCTCAGTAAGCAGTTCCCAAGCCCACTCGATGGCTTCTTTTTTGAAGTAATCGCCAAAGCTCCAGTTTCCGAGCATCTCAAACAGCGTGTGATGGTAGGTATCCTTACCCACCTCCTCAAGG
>Ga0222715_10006308_pt1 | contig 10030 bp, 3 predicted proteins | sample C33_9DmetaG_FD_165056 | JGI IMG/M metagenome (GOLD analysis project Ga0222715, IMG submission 165056) | Estuarine water microbial communities from San Francisco Bay, California, United States - C33_9D | ecosystem: Environmental > Aquatic > Marine > Unclassified | place: USA: California... | reverse complement strand
TTTAGGATCTCTTGCTAATAACCAACTTGATAATTCTTCTATTACGTTCAATGGTACTGCTATTTCATTGGGCGGAACGGTTACAGTTAACGGAACAGCAAATGAAGTAACTGTCGCAGAAAATTCAGGTACTTACACTATAGGATTACCAGATTCAGCTTCTATTACGTCTGAATTAAAAGTTGGTGGAGGTTATGGTTCTACAGGAACCACTATGCGTTATAATGGCGATATTCTTACTAACGGCAACTTAACAGTAGACGGAGATTTAACAGTATCTGGAACTACTACTACAATTAATACTGCTACTCTTAATATATCTGACAATATTATTGTACTTAATAATGACGTAACTGGAACTCCAACTGAAAATGCCGGCCTTGATGTCGAAAGAGGCAATGCCGTTAACGCAGGATTTAGATGGAACGAAGCAAATGACTATTGGGAAGCTACTGATTCAACTGGTACATTCTATCAATTGTCAATTGCTGGACCAAGTACTGGTGGTATAAACTTTAGAGATGACGATGATGATAATCTATTCGTAACGGCTACTACTGGAGCCGGAGTATTTAAAATTGATGGTGGTACATCAGTTCAAACAAATATAGCAGGTAGTACTTTAACAGTTTCAGTTGATGATGCAACAACATCTACTAAAGGTAAAGCTTCCTTTGATTCTGCTAATTTCAATGTAGCATCTGGTGCTGTAAGTTCTAAAGACATTACTATTGTAACTACTGAAAATGGTGTTGGACAAACAGTAACTCTTGGAGGATCTGTTACTTTAGATATTATGGACTCTGCAGAAATTAATCAGATGATTGATTCTGCATTTGGATCTAATAGCTATATCTTGGCAAACTTAACTGATATTCCTCTTGGTGCAAAAACTTCAGGTAGTTATGTTTCTACAATCACAGCAGGTACAGGACTAACTGGTGATGGCACTGGGGAAGGATCTACACCTACTCTGGCATTAGATTTCTCTGAACTTACTGATATGTCAGCTGACATATCTGGTACAACTGAATTTATCTTACAAAATGGTGGTACCGAATCTCGTAAAGCTGCTAGTGAAATAAAACTTTCAGCTTTCAATAACGATGGTAATTTCTCATCTACTACTGGTACAGTAACATCAGTTGAAGTAGCAACAGGTATAGGACTATCAGGTGGTGATACAATAACAACAAGTGGTACAATCTCATTAGCGCTTGATTTCTCTGAACTCACTGATATGACCGGTGCTGTGTCAGGAACAACAGAGTTTATCTTACAAGATGGTGCTACAGAATCTCGTAAAGCGATGAATGAGATTACTACCTCTTTATTTAACGGTGATGGTTTAACAAGAACTGGTACTATTACACTTGATGCTTCTAATGATATTATACTTGATGCTGGCGGCGCAGATGTTTTCTTAAAAGATGATGGAACAATTTTTGGTTCATTATCTCAATCAGGCGGTGAACTTGTAATAAAATCAGGATCTACTCCTACTACGGCTATTACTCTTTCAGGTGCGGATGCTACAGTTGCAGGTACAGCAACTGCTACTAATACATATACCGGTGCTACTAATCTTTTCTCTCTTGTTGGAACAGAAACTTTAAATTGGCAAACCCAAATGCATTATGGCACTTCTTCTTCAAGTAATTTTACAGTAGCATTTAGTAATGTACCAGCATCAGGATTTGCACAAATAATGTTTATGTACACTACTGGGTCTACTGGCGGTGTAAGTATTACTTGGCCTGCAGCAGTAAAATGGCCTGGAGGAACTAAACCTCAAACTCCTCGTGGTGGATCGGTAGATCAATTATATCAATTTATTACCTTTGATGGCGGAACTAATGTGTATGGATTCGAAGCAGGTCAGAACTTTAGTTAATAGGAATAGATAATGCCTTTAATTTTTAACGACGGGTCTGTGGTAAACTATGATCTGATCAACACTCGAGTTGCTAGACTTGATAGTGATGACGGTCCTATGATGATAGTTGATATGAACTATCCAGAATTTAAATCCGGTAATCAATTACAACAAGGACCTTGGAGAGATAGTGCTGGGGGAACAGGTGATGGTCAACTTAAATGGTCAGATGCTTATCCTTCTGATGGGTTCGACGGATATGGTAATGAAAATAGTATATACAATGCCTGGTTTCAGCAGCTTAAAAGCATTAAAGTTATAAACGGTGAGCCGTCAAGTGATAAATCATATATTTACACTGTTCATGATGGAGTACCAATATACAAATATAGACAGTATATTGGTGGTGGGAATTACGAGTTAAGAGGTAGCGGCAATCAAATATGCAGATGGGTAGTAAATAACGGTAGAGGTGATCTTTCAGAATTTCATAGATTCTCAACAGATTCGGATGCTCATACGCACGCTGAAAATGTTTTATTTAGTGATAAGTTAAATTATGGAGCTCTTTTTAGATCTTATCCTACAACCCCATTTAATTATATAAGAGATATAGAATGGATTAATAGAAACGAAGCTTTCTTTTTAAATGATAGAGATGATATATATTGGGGTTCCGGTAATAATAGACTCGGAGAATTTGTTACATTTGGATCAGGGTTTAATAATAACTGGGGGTGGAGTTCCTCTTTTGGTTCAAGTGGTGCAATAGTAACATCTATTGATTCGGATTATTTAAATGTAGGCCCGAGTGATGATTTTAGAATTTCCCCCTATGCAAATGCTAAAAAAATTCGTATACAGAAACCAGATACTAATGGTACCACTAGTCAAGACTTAAAAGTAATTACATTAGTTTCGGGTGTAGTAGACGGCAATAGTGCTCATCTTCCACTTGATGGTTATAATGATATGCTAATTTCTTCTACTCTTACTGCTCCTACTGATACTCGACCATCTTGCGATAGTGCGCAATATCATTTTCATATGATGACTCATCCTGCTTTAGTAAGTGCTGCAGATGGCTCTAGTCAAGAAACTAAAAGGCAAACGTATTATAAAACTATAAACGAATTTGATATTAGTGAAGATGGTACAAGACTTTTCCTAGATGTAGGGCGATGGGACGGTGCATCATATCTTATACAGATGAATATTACTACTCCTTGGGATCTTAGTACTATTGAACCATTTGATTATTATGATAGTGCAAGTGCAATTTCTAATGGAGGTGATGCTACTTATGTAGGAGATTCACAATATTGGGCATATCGTATTATAGCTGACTCAGATGCATCTGGTCGAATTGTACAATCGATAATAGGGGAAACCCCAGCGCAATGGGATACCTATTTATCAAGTGGCACGCCAGTAGGAGGTAATCCTTTAAATGTAACGTTTAAGGAAATTCACAGTCAGAATGATAGTGCCATAGCTTCTAATAGCTCATCTGAAATTATCAATATTGCAGATATTAAAGGTATGGTTGATTTTGATGATTCTACTCCTGATACTACTTTATGGAACACAAGTACAGACGGTGATGGTTATAATACTAAAACAAATATGCAATGGAATAATACAGGAGATATTATGTATCTTGTATATGCAAATGGTAAAGTAATTCAATATGATTGTACAAAGGTTCTCGGGCCAACAAATTTACATCATAGAGATTTAGCTACAAATGCTGATTCTAATTTTCCTAGTACTAATTCTATGTCTGGCAGTACAATACAATTTAGAGGACGGAGATAATATTATACATATTCTCTATCACTAGTACAAGTTATGTCACTTATGAGGAACCAATAACTTAGGATAACACTTAACATTATAAAGATAATTAAAGGTCAGCCCAGCTGACCTTTTTTTTATTATAAATAACCAGAATAGGAGCAGGGGCGGCGACGTCCGACAAAGAAATCGAGGAATTTCATGGCCCAATACGAAGAATTTAACATCGACCAAGGCGCCGATGTGGCAGTAGAAATACACTGCGTTAATCTTGATAACTCAGTGAAAGATCTTACCGATCACACAGTTGCTGCAAAGTTAAAGAAAACATACACAAGTGATAGTGATGGTACTGTTTCCTTTAATTCTATTATTGCTAGTCCTCCTACTAACGGAATAGTTACTCTTTCTCTTACTAATACTCAAACCGACGCTTTAAAAGCAGGTAGGTATGTATATGATGTAGAGCTATCGTTTATCGATAGTGCTGGAGATACTATAATAGAAAGAATACTTGAGGGTCGGGTACAAGTGTCCCCGTCTGTGACGAGGTAGAATATGGCAATTAAAGTTACCCCAGGAAATACTACTATAGTAAAGAGCATTACTGTAGGAAGCCCTATCAGAAGTATTATACAATCCGGCCAAAGTCTTGACGGGCTTAATGATGTAGTCATTACTAGTATAAATCATAATGACTTGGTAAAGTATGATAGTGATACAGGCAAGTGGAACAACGCACCTCTTATTGACACGGTAGATCTAGCTCTTCAAGAGACCGTTCCTACGTCTACAATCAGAGCTATGTTCTCTGGAGCTCAAGATATATCATACGATGAACTTACTGGTGAGTTTTCTATAGATGTAGAGGATGTATACTCTCAAGCTAATTTTGATTCAGATTTTTTAGATACTATTGATAGTATTTCTGGAAATTTAATTCCATCCTTAGATGAAACTTATGATTTAGGTAGTCCTACCAATAAATGGAAAGACTTATATCTTAGCGGTAATTCAATTACTCTAGGGGGGTTGGTAATAACCGATGAGTCTACCACCTTTGTAGTAAGAGATTCAGCTGGTGCTATTAGCCCCTTTAGCTTAGGAGCTAATACTACAAATGATTTAGCAGAAGGTAATCTTAATCTTTACTATACAACAACGAGATCAGATTCAGACTTTGATGTTAGATTAGCTACTAAAAGCACAGATGATTTAACTGAAGGCGATAATCTTTATTATACAACTGTGAGAGCAGACAGTGATGCTAAAAATGCTGTTTCTGTAACTGATAATGGAGGTGATGGATCCTTATCATATAACAACTCTACAGGAGTAATTACGTATACAGGACCATCTGCTAGTGAAGTAAGAGCTCACTTATCGCAAGGTGAGGGGGTAACGTATAATAATTCCACCGGTGTGATTTCTATAGGACAGCCTGTTGATTCTACAAACAGCCCTACATTTGCTAATCTTACACTTGACGGGTATCTCAGAGGTCCGGTAAACTTTATAATTGATCCAGCTGCATATGGAGATGCAACAGGTAAAGTAGTTATTCTCGGTAATCTTCAAGTGGATGGGGATACTACTACTATTAATTCCACTACATTATCTGTTAATGATAAGAATATAATCCTAGCTGATAGTTCTACAGATTCATCTGCTACACATGGTGCGGGTATTACTGTATTTTATTCTGGAGCTTCTATCCTTTATGATCATATAAATGCCACTTGGGATCTTAATAGACCGCTCGGTAGGGACATTAATGTTCTATCAGAGCACTCCACCTCTGATTTAACTGAAGGTACTAATCTTTATTATACCACAGCCCGTGCGGATAGCGATTTTGATGTAAGATTGGCAACTAAGACAACTACTGACGTTGCAGAGGGTACAAACCTTTACTATACCACAGCTCGTGCCGATAGTGATGCTAAGAACGCAATTAGTGTTATGGATGCTGGCGGAGACGGGTCATTATCATATGACAACTCTACAGGAGAAATTACATATATAGGACCGTCTGCCAGTGAAGTGAGAGCTCATTTCTCCGCTACGGGTGATTTAACATATGACTCAAGTACTGGTCAATTTAGTTTTGATGTTGAACAAGTTTACACAAAGGATAACTTCGACAGTGATCTAGGGGATGCTAATACAGGGCAACTACCAGAAGGAGCTAATCTTTATTATACTAGAGGTAGATTTGATTCAGCTTTAGGAGATAGTACTTCTATATCTTCAATTAGAAGTTACCTATCTGCTGCAGGGGACCTTTCATATAATTCATCTACCGGTGAATTTTCATTTGACGTAGAGCAAGTCTATACTAAGGCAAACTTTGATTCCGATTTTAATACAGCTATTGATGAGACAGCTCTCGATGGCTCAGGTCTCACCTATAACAGCAGCACTAACACATTAAGTATTGATTCTGCTGAATTAGAGTCCTACTTTAAACAAGATATTCGAGGTTACCTAAGCGCTAGTACTGGGTTATCATATAATTCAAGTACAGGCGATTTTACTACAGATGATACTCAGATAGTTCATGATAATCTATCTGGATTTGTAGTTAATGAGCATGTAGACCACTCTGCAATCTCAATCTTTGCTGGTACTGGATTAACAGGTGGTGGAGATATAACCGCTAACCGCACCCTTAATGTTATTGGTGGCACTGGTATAACAGCTAATGATGATGATATTTCTATTACTAATACTGGAGTAGTAGCTGGTACATATGGATCTACATCTGAAGTACCTGTATTTAGAGTAAATGCACAGGGGCAATTAGATTCTGCTGGAACAGTATCAGTTGCTGGAGTGTCAACCTTTACATTTGATTCTGCAAGCGCTACACTTAATATTGGAACAGTAGACGGGGGATCATTTAATACCCGTATAGGATTACAAAACTTTTCAACAACTGATCTATCGGAAGGTAATAATCTTTACTACACAACAGCTAGAGCTGATAGTGATGCGAGACATGCAGTTTCTGCATCAGGGGATTTAAGTTATAATCCAGCAACCGGGGTGTTTAGCTTTGATGTAGAAGAGGTGTACACTCAAGCTAATTTTGATTCGGATTTTAACACATCTTTAGATACAGCTGCACTGGGCGGTGTAGGACTGGCATACAATTCAGCTACGAATACATTAAGTGTTGATTCTTCTGAACTAGCCGCTTACTTCTCCACAGATAATATCACTGAAGGGACTAATCTCTACTACACAACTGCTAGAGCTGATAGTGATGCTAAAAATGCTATTTCTGTAACTGATAACGGAGGAGATGGATCTCTCTCGTACTCAGCTTCAACAGGAGTAATCACATATACAGGACCTAGTGCATCTGAAGTTAGAGCTCACTTTACTGGCGGGAATGGTATTAACATCACCTCTGGTAGAGTTGATATGGATTCTACCTATGACGCTGTATTTAACACTATTACAAATACAACTGGGGATGTTATTACAACTCCTACTGAAGTTTTAGCTAATTCCAATTCAGCATTTGTTATTGATCAAGAAGTACATAACAGTGATTTTAAGTCTATTGAATATGTTGTTCATCTAGATGATAACACTAATAGCCACTCACAAGTATCTAAGGTGCTAGTAACGTATAATAAGTCAAATGTGTTTTACACTGAATATGGGATGGTGAGCTCCTATTCCGGAGATAGTGATATGGGCACCTTCTCAGCAGATGAGAATAGTGGGAACATTAGACTGATATTTACTCGAACAGCAGATATAGGAACAGTAAGTGTTAAATCTGTAAAAACAGTAATTTCATAAATTTAGCCTAAGGGATAGGGAACTATGGCAGAAAAAGATTTTAAGGTAAAGCATGGTCTGTTTGTTACAGATAGTGCAAATATTAATAACTTAACGGTTAGAGGAGACGCTAGCGTCTCAGGCAGTATTACTGTAACAGGAAACTTTGTAGGTGAGTATGCAGGGTTTGATTCAGATTTTAATCAGAAGACAACAACTAATCTAACTGAAGGTGATAATCTTTATTACACTACTTCGAGAGCTGATTCAGATTTCGATACTAGATTATCAACTAAATCTACTAATGATTTAACTGAAGGTGATAATCTTTATTATACCTCAGCAAGAGCTGATTCAGATTTCGATGTAAGGCTGGTTACTAAATCTACTGATGATTTAACTGAAGGAACTAGTCTCTATTACACTACTACTAGAGCTGATTCAGACTTTGATGTAAGATTAGCAACTAAATCAACAGATAATCTAACCGAAGGTGATAATCTTTATTATACAACCGCAAGAGCTGACTCCGACTTTGATGTAAGATTAGCAACTAAATCTACTGATGATTTAACTGAAGGTGATAATCTTTATTATACAACCGCAAGAGCTGATTCAGATGCTAAGAATGCAGTTAGTGTAACAGACGCTGGCGGCGATGGCTCTATATCCTATAATAACGCTACTGGAACTATAACATATACTGGGCCCTCTGCAACTGAGACAAGAGCACATCTTGTAGCTGGTACTGGGGTTAATTATGATTCTGCTAATGGTGTAGTATCTATAGGTCAAAGTGTCGGTACATCAGATACTGTCACATTTGCTACTGTCAATACCGGTCAAGGGGCTAATGAACTCTATGCTATGGATCAGAATGTTCGTACGACTGACAATGTAGCTTTTGGTCAGATTGACGGTGATTCTGCTACTATGGGGCAGATTGACTTTAAAACAGATTGGGTAACTGATCATATTACATTTAATGAGGGTGCAGTATGGTATGACCCTTATCATAAGAATTTAAATTACTACGCAGACATTGATCATCCAATTGAAGTTGGTATGCAAATGGTAGAAAGAGTATACAACGATACTGGTTCTACTATCATAAAAGGTAAACCTCTTTATTATAGCGGTAATAGAGTAGACACAGCAGGTATAGAATCTCCAACAGTGGCTCTTGCGAACGCGACATCAGCTACAAAGTATAATGTTCAGGGACTTGCAGGTGAAGATATTGCAAACGGTGCATACGGGTTAGCAGTTGTAGCCGGTGTTATTGATGGATTCGATACTTCCGGTCTTAATGCTGGCGCAAATTTCTTTGTAGGTCTTGAGGATGGTGCAGTTCAAAACGCTGCTCCATCATATCCTAATTATCCAATGTGCCTTGGTTGGGTTATTAAATCTGATGCATCAGATGGTAAAGTTATTATAAACCAGCAAAACCACTCTGTTAATACATTTAGAGTACAAGGTGATACACACATAGGTGATGACCTTGTTGTTGATGGTAATTTAACAGTTAAAGGTACTCAAACTATTACTTCTACTGAAAATGTATCTATCGGTGGTAACTTTCAATATTTAAATGCTGGTAATACTATTGGAGAAGCTGGTACTGGGTTTGTCGGTACTGGACTAGATGATGCATTCTTTGCTGGTCATTACTCTGGTGACAGCTCATCAAAATCATTCTTTGTAAAGATTGATGCTACAGGTACTCCTGATACTTTCGAGTGGGGGTTTGATAGTGATGTAGGAACTGAGGCTACAGGTATTGCTATTACTAGTAATGAGCAACTACTCGATAGTGATTATGGAATTTCTATTAATTTTGGTACAACTACAGGTCACACTATAGGGGATAAGTGGACCGGGTCTGCAACAGCGCTAGAAACTGATACTGGTATGTTCTCAAATAAGAATAGCGGTGATGCTGGAAATGGATATACGCATATTGGTGTGTATTATGATGTTTCACAGAATGAATGGACGTTCGTAGGAGCATATGACCCTGAACCTGAAGCTCCAATAAACAGAAGTGATGGTAGTTTTGCATACGGAGATGTTAGAGCTAAGGATATATACGCAACTAACGTCACCGGTACGTTTATTGGCTCTGCTTCTCAATTAGGAGGGTTAACCTCTTCTCAATTCCTAAGATCTGATACAGCAGATACTAAAACTAGTGGTGATCTATCATTTAGTGATAACGTTAAGGCCATCTTTGGTGCTGGGTCTGACCTTCAGATTTATCATGATGGGACTAGGAGCTATGTAGATGACACAGGTGCAGGAAGCTTATGGTTAAGAGGCGGTGACGTTCAAATCAAAAGCACAACTAGTGAAACTATGGCTGTGTTTGCTAACAATGGTGCAGTAACCCTGTATTACGACAACGCAGCCAAACTCGCCACCACCTCCACAGGGATTGACGTAACTGGCACAGTGACGGCTGATGGGCTGACTGTGGATGGGGATGCTGTATTTACGACAGGCGATACAATCAGATTAGATACATCTGACGGGTCTGATAACGGTGTATTGGCTGTTTCT
>Ga0222715_10006306_pt1 | contig 10032 bp, 2 predicted proteins | sample C33_9DmetaG_FD_165056 | JGI IMG/M metagenome (GOLD analysis project Ga0222715, IMG submission 165056) | Estuarine water microbial communities from San Francisco Bay, California, United States - C33_9D | ecosystem: Environmental > Aquatic > Marine > Unclassified | place: USA: California... | reverse complement strand
TATCCTTCAACTCCATGATTTTCCATATTATGCAAGGGCAATTACTCTTAGATCTTTAAGTCTAGGAACATACACTTGATTTGTTGACGTTAGAATCAACTTAACTCTGTATGTTCTAAATTGTGGCAACTGGTCTATACTGAATGTATATTCTTTAAATTCAACATCATTACCAAATCCATAAGAATTTGTTTTTGAGACAAATACGTCAGGTTCTCCATTGCTGTTTTCTGCAGCAATGACTTGATTTCTAACGTCTAGATTTGAATATCCAGGAAATGGTGCAAATATTGGGTTAAATCCTGGTTCATTTCCAATTGCATAGAACGCTCTAATATCAGAATTTACATTTACATGTGCAGCAACCAAAATCTTGATAGAAGATGCTGAATTTTCTAAGAGAATCTCCTTAGAAATATATTGACATGCTGTTGGATCTGAAATAAATCCATTAACCCTACTATCTGTTGCATAATTATCAATAATAGAATTAACTCTATTTGAAGTTGTAATAACGTTAATTCTTTGTGCATCAATAATCGGAGAAATTCTACTATCAGTAGTATTCAACAATAGTCTCATATTCAAAGATTTGTTTCCAAGAAGTTTGTTAGTTTCATTAACGTCAGATGCTATAATTCTTGGAGTATCAAAATAATTTGGTTCATTTATAGTTATTGATTCAAAACCATTATCTACAAAAGGTATTTCATTTCCACTTATACTCTTTCCAGTGGTTGTTTTAATTTCACCAGTCAAATTGGTTCCACGAACAGTGACGTTCTGTACCATAGGAGTTATAATCTCAAATGGCATGTTCTGAGATGCTCTAATATTATAACCACCAGCAGATTTAGTCTGATTTAGATACAATGCTGGATATCCAACATCATCACTTCTATCATCATTATTCGCATTAAGTGGTGCCATATCCAATTTAAGTTGATATGAATCAAATGTAATTGGATTTAATGTAGATACATCAGACAGATTGTGTGTTTTGTTTATTCTAGAAAGATTAACTCCACCAAGTTCATATTTATAAACAGGAGTTCCTACTGGATATGTACGAGGATTAGTCCCTCTTACAATATTACCAGCAAGGTTGTTTCCAGAAACTGATGTGTATTCAATGATTTCATTCTCGATTAGTACATAACCAATATTCGTTGTTCCAACTCCAACATTTTCAAAAATTCCAAAATTGGTTGGATCTTGAATTGCGATTTGTCCAGTTGATGTTGCACTAAGTTCTGCAGTTAATCTTGATGGAACAATGTCAGAAAGGACACCTTTTATTTCTACATAGTTTTCTGGAGAATACATTCCATGGTTCTTGTGATTGACCTTAATGTGAAGACCATCATTTTCAACAACTATGGATGATGGTGATACGTCACCACCAACTGAATAATTTAAGGTTGTAACTATACCAGCACTATTGGTATACATCATAGTGTATCCAGCACCAGTTATAAAGTTTCCTTGGACATTATCTAAGATCAATTCGCTTGTTTTTCCAATCGAAACTACTGTAAATCTTGAATCTCTTCCAACAGATGCAATACCTATAGTGGTAATTCCCAAAACATCTCCAATTTGATAACCCGAACCACCATTTGTAATAGTAGCAGCGACCGCAACGCCATTGGAAATACTAACCTCTGCTGTTGCACCTCTACCATTTCCTGTCAAAGTAACAAGATTTACTCCGGAGAAAGTATAACCAGCGATTGAAGGTGTATATCCAATTCCGGCATTAGAAACCGTTAGAGTTCCAGTTGCTGAACCTGCAACACCAACTAAATTACCAGTACCATATGTTCCTAGTTGTGAGAACGTATTTCCTAATACATATCCAGAATCAGAAAGAGTAGTTCCCAATCCAACTCTAATCCTTCTTGAATTTAGAGTGATAGAATCCGGAAGAAGAGTTGGAACCTGTCCATTCCCTTCTTTTAGTTGAGGATTATACAATTCAACAGATCCAGACTCAACGAAATCCGCCCTATACAAAGTGAATTTCAGGTCTTCCCACTGACTTGGTTCCCATGTAGAACCGTTTTGAGATTTTAGCAGAGATCCGAGATATGGTTGTTGAGTAACAAATTCGTCAGTTACTAAATCATTTTCTCCAACTCTTGAGATATAAACACTATATTTTGTAGATAGTGACTCAAGAACTAAAGAGTACTCTTTTCCACTTTCAAGATAAACTGGTGCTTTAAACTCAATTGTAGTTGCTATTGCTCCATCACTGGAAGTAGTAATTTGATCTGGTTCCAAAACAATCTCAGAGAATGGGAGCATCTCTTGAGTAGGATATCCATTAACAACAGGTCTTATAGAGAAGCGAAGAGGAATATCCATATCATCTTTATTTCTAAAGAAGAAGTCGCATTTAGTAACAAAAATTCCTGTAGTTTCGTCTATGAAGAATGTTTGTGCTAGAGGATCTCCAACGTTCCAAGTCCAGAAGTTTCTGCTAATAATCTCACTTGATACGAGTCTTGTTCCAAGACTTCTTGTGACTCCTCTATCCTGTCTTAATGATTGTGTTTCAACATTTGCATTTCTTACAGAAATAATATTCTCTTGCACTGTTTCATGAGTTCCAGAAGCAGAGAAATTTCTTTCTGCCATAGTGGTTGCCAAATCCACATTATTATCAGGATCACTGATAAGTCTAAAAGGAATGTCTCCAACAGCAAATCTTGGATGATTAACACAGTTTGGATTTGGAATGAAAAGACTTCCGGCAACGACAGCAGATAAATCTGATATTAATCTGTTGTTAGTGATTGTTGCTCTTGCTCCACTAGTTTGCCCAACCAAGGACATGCCTACATCAATATATCCACTGAATTGACCTAAAACTTGAGCAGCTAGCGAATATGTATCAACATTTAAGATTGTTGATGTGGAAGAATATGTTGAAGGTAATGGTTGGTTGTTATTATTGTATGGGTTAAATCTATAAATTCTTGTTGGAGAATCATATGGACCTTCTCTGTGATTTGCTTGTGCAAGTCTGAAGGATATTCTTGGAACCCTATCAAACAATTGTGGATTTACGCCTGTAGTGATAACTGTTCCAGAAATGGTTTCTCCAACTTGGAAAGTTCCTGAAACCATGGAAACTTCTAGAAGTTTTGGCACACAGAACCTTGACATATCAGTTCCACTAAAGAATGGATATACTCTGGTTAGTGGTTTTACTTTTCTAGCAAAGAACTCAACGTTTCTAGACCTCATAAATGGTATAAGTTCTCTACTTACTACTCTATCACCGACAGAAGTTCTATCAAATTGTTCAGTAACAACTAATTGAGTTCCAGTTCTTACTTCAGTTCCAGCCTGTCTGGTCTCTTCAATTGTATTAAGTCTAGTTATTGCTTCTGCCCAACCCCATCCACCTCTACTTTCTGTAGTTGTAGTTGTTGTAGTGTTAATAAATGTTTGCCCAGTCCAGTTTGCAACCCAAGAACCCCAAATTACAGGTCCAAATCCCGTTTGAGGATCTAAGTTATCAGTTCTGGCTAGATTATTTACAGTTTCGGCATAATTACCCTCAGTTTCAATAATTCTTGCCTCTAGTCTGGTAGTATCGACCCAAGTATCGGACTCTGGAGTTAATTCCAGAGTTCCCTCCCAGAAATTGAGTAGGAAAGGAGTGACACTTTCTACACGAGTTCCATATGGTTGAGCCAACCATTCAACCTCAGCATAGTCTAGGGTAATAATATCATTAGATTTTCTTATATTAACTCCTTCTATTGGACTGAAGTTAGTTGGGTTTGTATTTGATACTGGACCAAAGATTAAATCTATAGCATTTGTGTAGTGTGAAGGTCTGAGTTCTTTATTTGTTAAATCTATACTGTTTTTAATTCCATAGTTTGCTTCTTGGGTAATGAATGATGTAAAATTATCGACAAGAAATCCTGATTTAAATCTATTAAGACCGTCTGCGTCTGGAATAAACAAGTTAGCAGTATTTGACTCAAGTAAAGATAAAGTGGTGTAATATTCTAAGTTTCTAATTCTGGTCTCAAGTTGCTTAATATCAACCATTCTATATCTCTTATGCTCAAGATATTTGATTGATGCTTGTTCAGTTCTGTAAAGATATGGTGGGAAAGTTATAGTTGCTATTTCAAGTGCTTCGTCAACAGAAACTGGTCTTTCTGGTTTATCTGAAGGTTGTCCATACTTAATTTGGAAGACACCCTCTTTAGTTAAGAAAATTCTATCGATTCTTCCAAGATAATATGAAAAAGTAGTTAATATTGTCTCATCAGATGCTAAAATATTTTTAGCAGATCCGAGAGAAGAATCGAATGTTCTTCCATAGAACTCTAAAGGAGAGCGAACATTTTCTGCGACATTGAATTGAGATACTCTCGGTCTAATATCAATAGTATCTTTAGGTGAAATATTTCCAACAGGTATAATATCTCTGCCGTAATTAAACTGCTTGTAAGATTCTACAGTCGTGATGTCACCATCGTCAGTTGCATTAAAGTAACCGTTAGAGAAGTATATTTTTATTTTTTTAGATGGTTCTTGAGACTGTTCTTTTCTTAATAAAGATCCATGTCCATAGTAAGTATTTTGTTGTCCAGTTTTAAAAGTATAGTTGGGAGATATATCAAAACTTGGAGATTCAATCGTAAGAGCAGTTGCAGTTACATTTGACTCAGTAAATGTTAGGGTTTCTCCCTCTTTAAATCTGTATCCACCTTGATTCTTGTAAATAAATGAAATTTGAGAATCAGTAAGTTTTTCTGCAACTATTGCAACTGTTCCACTTGTTTGACCTCTTATGATTTCTCCTACTATAAGTTCTGATGTTGTTGTAGATTCACTTATAATGGAAGATAAAACTACTTTTGGAGCAGTAGCATCATCTGTGGTACTAGTTGATTCAAAAATTCCATGAATTTCAATAATATCTGGAACGTTCAGAGATAAAATTTCATCCTGAACTCTAGTTCCAAATGGATAATTGCCATATGATAGACCATCATTAAGTGTAGTTGATCCGATTCCAGAAGAAGAATACTTTGATTTGGTAATAGTTAGACTATTAACTCTGTTTTTGATTTTTTCCTTTGCCTTTGGTTTTGTCTTTTTCAGAGTTACTGTTAATGTTGCTCCAGTGTCATCACTACCTAAATTATAAATTTGTAACTGAGAACCACCAAGTAAAAATGCAAATTTATCTGCTCTTAGTTCTTCCGTTGTTCCATCCGAACGAATTAATGAATATCTTTCTTCATCAAATCCTAAGAAAGTTTCATTTGTATCAGCATTGACTGGAGAAGAAAGTTGATTTCCAGAAATATTAACGTTAAAAGTTTTTCTGACTGTTAATTGTGCATTTGTTAAATCTACAGATGCGATATTTAACTTTGGAAGACTAGTGTATAAAGTATTATCAGTAGATTTTTCAAGTCTTGTTGCTAAAACTTTAAAGTCAGTTACATTTAGTTGAGATGTTGGAAGATCGCCAGAAACAACGCCAGTAACATTTGTAACTGCTTCAATTGTAATTGTTGTAGCACCAACACCGACTACTTTGGCATAGTTAATGTTTGGACTTACTGGATTTGTATATTGTACTAGATTATTTTTTCTTACAACAGTGCCTGGAAAATCTGGATTTGTGCTTCTTACTGTACTAATACCGCCGCTTCCTGCACTAATTGTAGCAATACCTACAGTATATGCGGTTGACTGTATTACGTCTCCCAAAAATGTAGATCCAACCCCAACAACTCCATTATTAGTTCCATGAACAGATTTAACATCTGATAATGAATAAGTAGTAACTGCAAGTGCTATCCTTCCATTACCAATACCATCAAAAATTAAAGATTCATTTGGAATGAATTCTCCCAAAGTATCATATACTGTTACCGCCACACCAGAAGAAACATCATATCTTAAAAATCCAGTCGCCCCACTATTTTTTCCTTTAATATAAGTTGGAACCGTTAGACTAATAGATTGATTTAGGGTAATATCAGTAAAAGTTTGAACATCATATAGAGAAACATTCCACTGATTAGTATTTTCGTTGGTTGCGCTATATGAACCAGATTCCAGTCTGCAATCATAAACTCTAGCAACACCGATTTCTTTTCCTACAGTTGCTATTCCAGATGCTCTTCTTTCATTTCTTAAACTTAATACATAAGTATTTCCAATTCCCAAAATTGGAGTTCCATAAACTCTATTAAGTTTTAGAGTTGGACCAGTATTATAAATTATTGATTGGTTTTCTAAAGTTTTAGTTGTTCTTGGTTTATCTACATCAATAAAAGTTTGAGTCGTGACATTGCAATCATAACCACGAACAAATGCTCTACCTGGAGAAATCTTATAAACTGCTAGATTATCTGATGGAACGGAACCATTATAAGTTAATTGTCCTGACTGGAATAAACCTCTATTTCCAACATCATCATTCAAAGAATCTACCAGATTAATATCAAATGGTTTTACAAAATAATCTCCAGATTCTGCATAAGTTCTGTTGGCAAGAAGATCGATAACTTCATTATATCCAGGACCTCCTCCTAAATCACCTCTTTCATAGACTGCACGCAGTTCTCCATTTCTCAGAGTACCAAGTTCTATAAAATTATTGTCATTATTATCATCAAGAGATTTTTTGAACAGTCTTACTGATATTTTAAGTCTATCTGCTCCTGGAGCAGAATAGTTGTTAAATCCTTGAGAATTATCATTTAAAGACTCATCAATATTGGCATTTACAATTTCTTCTTGAACATATAGTCCAACTCTATAGTTTGGAGTATTTGTGTATTGATCAAGAATTAAAGTTTCTTTTTGTACGTTGACAAAATTTCCACGAACAAAATAAACACCATCTTGAATGGAATATGCACATCCATTTGCAGCGGCATCATTTTCTATGGTAATTGCAAAAGGACTTCCAGATGTAATGGAAGTATTTCCCAATAGTCCAGAAGTTAATGTAGTATCGCAGGTAAGAAGTTCTCCATCAAAAAAAGTCTCAGACGAATTATTTGTAGTACTAGAATTTAAATAATTAATATATAACGTTAAAACTCCTCTCTCCGAGTCCTGAGATAGCAGTACTTTATCTACATAAGCAGAAATACCTGAAGTTTGCCCAGTAATTCTTGTTCCTACTAACTGATCAGCATACGCTGCAACTGGAACACCTTGATAAGTTGCGTTTAATTGTATGCAAGGATACTTTGGATTATATAAAGTATTTCCAGGTATGACCTTAGCACCTTCCTTAAATAAGTGCTGACCAAACTTTTCAATTTGATTTTGCAGTATTGATTGTAAAGTTGTTAATTCTCTTGCCTGAACAGGGTATCCAGGCTTGAAAAGAACTTTGTGATAATCATTTGCTGGATTGAAATCGTCAAAATAAGGAGCTACGTTGAGATTCGTTTGCTGAGACATAATTCTTTAGAACTGCAAAATAACTTTGATATCTTCTTTTTGGTTTGATGACCTTGTTATTGATGGTCTGTTATCAACGTAAATGATATTTCCAGAGTGTTTTCTCACTTCGGGACCAGCAACACCATTGGCAAAAGTTTGGCCAAGGTAATATGTTCTATTATTTATTAGGGTGCTTATACCAGTGAAGGATGTATCAATTGCTAAGTTTGACCCTGTTGAAGGAACAATAGTAAGATTTCCTCCGGTGTCTGGAATTGAAGTAAATTCAGTTAAATCAAATCCATATCTTGGACTAGTTTGTGCTGTTCCAACAGTATTAAATCCAGAAACACTTCTATCCTGCCAATACTTGAGAACTCCCGTTGTTTGATCATAATTAACCACTCTACCGACAGCAGTAGTTCCAGTTGCAACTGTTTGGGTCACATAAGAGTCTGCCACAAAAGTTGCTGAACTATAACCAGATCCCACCAGTCTTAACGCAGATACTGCACTAACTTTATCGGCACTTAGAGTTGTTCCAACAGATGCCTCTGGATTTTGTACTACCCCAACTCTTGCAATTTGGTTTCCGGTTATAAAATCTGGATTTTCATTGTCATTTTCAATTCTAGAATATAATAAAACATTGTATGCTCCAAGTTCTCTATAAATGTCTGCTCCATGTCCCCCTTTTGGTGGAATGATAACATCAAATTTTGGTCTTGTTGTTCCAGTAGGAACTCCACCTGCAATCAAATCAACATTTGCATATGTGTATCCAGAACCTTGACTGGATACAGTTACGGAATCAACTTTAGAGTCATTATTGATAGTAATAGTACATTCTGCACCAGTTCCATCACCTCTAATAGGGACTCTAGTATAAGTTACGTTTGCTGTTCCTAAACCAACTCCTCTATCAGTAACAACTACAATTTTAATAGATCCATCAACAGCATTATCTCTAATAGCAGCATTCGATGTTCCCGTCTTCCATGCTTCTGGAACGGGAATAAAATCAGCAGTTTCAAACTTTACAACTTCACTTGGTTTGATAGTGTACAAATATTTCCAAATATAACCATCACCACTAGTTCCAGCAGATCTTGGTTCTAAATCAGTAAAATTTGGTTGGTCTAAAGATGGTCTTCCATTTGGGTTATCTGGATCAGTTCCATTTTGAAGGCAAACATAGACCTGATAATCATCATTGATTACAAAGTAATTTGCCGAATATAGATTAGTTGCACCTGAAATCTTTGCAGTGTTTGATCTGCTATAATCATGCCTATAGTAATCATATGTCGTACCAGAAGACCAAATTCTTTTTGGAACTACTTGTCTTACGTCTGAAGAATTAATTTTCTTCAGAGCAATCATAGTATCCCAATAATCATTTTCTTGGTCAAAACTATCTTTTGGAGATGGGGGACTAGAATCCCAATTGGACTGATAATCTGCAGGATTTGGCAGTCCAATAAAGGAATAATATGTATTGACGCCTACATCAGCGACAAAATTTTTCGCATTTAATATTCTAATCTGATCAGTTATAATTGCAGCCATTTGGGAGAGTTTTTTATCTATTTATTAGTCAAATTTCCAAATAATTTTGATATCTAAGTGGGGTTGTTCTTTGTACAACTGCAGATGTCTTTATTCCAGTAACTCCAGAAGTTCCATAGAAATTAAATTGATTTGATTCTGATCTGCTTGTTAATGAAATTTTACCCCAACTAAATTCGCCAAAATAATTAGAGGTAGTTACTATTCCAGAATTTGTAATACCAGATCCGACCACCCTTGCATAAACTCTTCTTACATGTGTTATCCCAATACCAATAATATTTGATTCAACTGTAGAAGCACTATCTACTTGATATACATTATCTACAAATACCGTTCCAATTCCAATATCAATATTATCAATGTCTCTGGATGTTATGTTTGTAGACGCAATTCCAATATTTGAATTATAAACAACAAAGTAATCGTTTGCATCCACCTGACTGATAGTGATAGCAGTTCCAACGTATGATGTATTTCTTAAATCAAAGACAAATTTATCAATTGATGACTGTGTTGTAGTTCCAAATCCAACAACAATACCATAATCACCTTCATAAGAGGAAACACTGTCAGTTTCCACAACTAAAACTGGAGGTGAAATTAGAACTTGTGGTGGGTTTGTTGATGTATATCCAGTTCCGGAATTTGTTAGAGTAATACTCGTAACAACACCTGCAGTTATTGATGAAATACCAATCGCCGTTGTACCAAGACCGACAGATTGTAGTGTATTACCAATACTTACTGTAGGTTCTGATGTATATCCACTGCCACCATCACTAATAACAATTGAGGTTATTGTTCCTGCGGAAGAAACCACTGCAGTAGCAGATGCAGCAACCTTAGACTCTTGAGAGAATATTCTCACACTATTCTGGAAAAGAATAGAAGTTGCACTCTCATTTTGTGAATTAAAGAATGGTCTTACACTATCAACATATACTATCGTTGAACCAATACCAACTGATTTAATAAGATATGCAATAGGATTAATATTTGGTTCATATA
>Ga0222715_10006304_pt1 | contig 10036 bp, 10 predicted proteins | sample C33_9DmetaG_FD_165056 | JGI IMG/M metagenome (GOLD analysis project Ga0222715, IMG submission 165056) | Estuarine water microbial communities from San Francisco Bay, California, United States - C33_9D | ecosystem: Environmental > Aquatic > Marine > Unclassified | place: USA: California... | reverse complement strand
GTGGACACCCATGTAGTAGAGGTCGGTGGTGTAAGGCGTTGTGATGATGCGCACGGTGGTATCGGCCAAGAACAGTGGGCCCGCCAATGGCGGCGGTGCTTCTGATGAACCGGAGGCACAGGAGGTTTCGTCCGCTGCCGTGCCGTCAGGGCAGGTGGCGTTGGTGAGAATGGCTCCGCTGAGGTCGAAGAACCCGAATGCTCCTTCGAGGTTGGCATCGGTGAAGTCCGTACCCTCAAGCGAGCCGCCCATGAAGTTCACCAGCACGGTGTTCCGTAGGTTAGCGCCTTGGAAGTTGGCGTAAGACAGGTCGGTGTCAACAAAGATGGATTCACTGAGATTGCTTCCAGCGAAGCTTGTGCCCGAGAAGTTACCATCCGAAAGGTCAACGCGGCCAATGTCACGGCCACTGAGGTCTTGGCCCGTGAGGTTGAGGCGGGACCAGTCGCTGTCCATCAGCATGGTGTAGGCCTCGAACAGTGCCAAGGGGTCGGATTGGTTTGAGCCACCGGAAGTGAAGTTGAATTCAATGTTCTCCCACACGAAGGTGATGGTCTCCGATTGATCATCGCTGGGCTTCAACAACTGATCGTCCAGACGTTTCTCATCGCCACCGCGACCCGAGCCTGCCAAATCAAGGGAGTAGGCCGAGTCTTCTCCCGCACTGAACCCGCCAGCACTGTAGGCAGCCAGCGTAGCGCTGATGTCGTCCCCCGGCAGGGCTTGTTCACTCCAACGCAACACATCGCCGTTGTCGTCAAACAGCACGTATGTTTGAAGCGTATCGCCGCCGTTGTTGTCCGCAAGACCAATTTCGGGGACGCTGGTGGCGACCGGTGTGACGCTGGCGCTGGTGAACTCATCCATGAGGCTGAGCAGCGACGCTTCGTTCATCGGCTGTTCAACGGTGATTTTCAAGTCTGAACCAACGGTGGCGTCAACCGTTTTCTCGTCCACGAGCGTGCCCGTATAGCCTTGAACGGCAGCGAGGGTGACGATGGACAACGTGAGCAGCATGATGACTGCCAATCGGTTCACGGATTCAGCCGAACCCGAACCTTTGAGTCCGCGCTTCACATCCTTCAAGACGGGTGTACGGCCAAAGATAACCTGCATGATTTGCGGGCCCTTCGCACCGATGCGACCCAGCAGGAGTGCTCCACCAATCCACAACGCAAAGGGACCGAAGATGTTGATGAGACCCTCGAAGAAGAAATTGGAGACAAGGCCGTCCTCGCTGCCGTTGGCCTCCAGCCACGTGTCGCCCACAGCCAGCATACCAAAGAGGAAAGCCAACCAGTGAAGCCAGCGTTTGGGCTCAGCCGTTTGACTTGTTTTGCGAACGCCTTCTTCAATTTCGAGTTCGATGAACTGGCGGGCTCGGCTTCTGCCGAAGAGCAAGGCCAAACCGAGGGTGGTGACTGCGGTAAAAATGGTGGAACCAATCGATAGGGTCGGATTCACGTTGAAATCACCGGTTCGGAATTCCATGAAACCTACCGCTGAGAGGACGATGGGAACGGCAAACATGGCCAGAAGGTACCCTGCAAGCCAAGCCACAGACGACATCACGAAAAGTTCGAGCAATACCATTCCCTGCAGGCTTTGCCCGTCCGCACCAATGACGCGATGGATGCTCACTTCCCGACGCCGTTGCTCAAGCGAGAGGACAAGACCGTAGATCAGGACAGAAACTGAAAGGAAGACGATTGGAATCATAATAATATAATCAAAAATCTGAATCAAACCGAGGAAGATATTGAGGAAGAGGATGGTTCCGCTGATGATGTCGGTGTAGTAGAGTTCAACCTCTTGGTCGGTATACGTGCCGTCCTGCACTTGGGTGCCCAAGGCTTCGAGCCAATCAGCAGCATCGGCAGTCGAAGTGGTAGGGAGTTGGCTGCGGTCAATGGTAGCGCCGAGATACATGTGATCGTTGTCCATCAGCACGCCACGTTGCTCTTCAGTCAACACCTCCCAAGTGGAGAAGATGGGGTTGAACGGAAGGGTTGGATTGCCAAAGGGCCAAGGCTCGTAGATGCCCATCACCGTCAAATTCTCTACCGTCATCCACATCCGGCAGTACATCATTTCGTTGTTCTCGGGTGTGATTTCACCGGCGCAGTTGTCCTCAGTCACCGTCCCCTCAAGAATGGTCGATTCGTCAACGACGTAAGCGAAGGTGAGGGAATCAAGAACGTCACCAACATTTGCTTGAGCTTCACTGGCGATGGTGGAGGGCAAGATGATGCCGCGGTTGGCACTCATGTTCTCTGGAGTCGGCCATTCACCGGCTCCAGCGATGATGTTCTCGCTGTACCTATCAGCAAGTTCTCCGTCAAAGGCTTCAGGGCCGTAGAATCGAATGGCGCGCTGGTCTGAAATGGGAGGCCCAGCATCAGCAGCTTCGGGGTAATCAAAGGTCACGTTGCTCCAATACGGGTTTTCATCGTCAGCGATGGCTCGCATTTCAAGAGGCTGAGCAACCACGAATTCAATGTTGAACAGTCCTGCGCTGTGGATGCCTTGCCGGCCTAAGACCAGCGTGCAGTCGTTGAATTCCGAGAATTGATCCATTAACTCGTCGCACACTTCTACCATGGTCGAGGTGTTGTTGGACCAGCCGCTGGCATTCTCAACAGGCGTCCGGGCATATTCGATCTTGGCGTCAAAAGGCTCGGACTTCAGCGATTCCTCAAAGAAGAGTTGCGACAAACCAACGCCGTAGGCCAACACCGTCGTGATGACCAGCGAGGCAAGGAAGACACCGGCAATCACTGCCAAACCACGTTCTTTACCGCGCCATGCCCCTTGACCTGCAAGGCGAAGACGACTGGGCAATTCCATGGCTCGGTGCTTGATGCGGCCGAGGCGAGAACGACCGACTGAAAAATCAGCCTCCGTCAAACCGTCTTGACGCTTGTTCATTCTTCTTCTCCCCCTTCGCCTTTATCAAGACCCCAAGCGGACCGAATATCGGAGGCTTCAGTACGACCGTCGTTGAGCAATAACATGCGGTCGGCATTGGAAGCCAAATCTGGGTCGTGGGTGACCATGAGAATGGAAATTGGATTTTCCTCGTCATGACAGAGCTGCTTGAACAGTGCCATCACTTCTTTTCCGCTAGCAATGTCAAGATTGCCTGTCGGTTCATCGGCCAACAAGACCGGTCGGTTGCCGGCGATGGCGCGGGCGATGGCCACACGTTGCTGCTGACCTCCTGACAACTGGTCTGGGATGAAGTGCATGCGGTCGCCAAGACCGACCTTTTCGAGGGCCACCTTGGCCGCTTGTTCTGCTTCATCCGAAGTCATGCCTGAGAGTTCGAGGGCCATGGCAACGTTATCCACAGCGGTGAGGTTGTCGAGCAAGTGAAAATCTTGGAAGATCCAGCCGACCAATTCACGCCGTACATCCACGACATGAGACGGACCACGCAGACCGTAGGTACGTTCTCCGAGGGTAATACTCCCCTCATCCCCAGCCAATAGACCGCCAATGATGTTGAGAAGGGTGGATTTCCCAGAGCCGGAGGGACCCATCAAAGCGACCATTTCGCCTTGCTTGATGCTCATATCGACTCCTTTGAGGACGTGCAACTTATTTGAGCCCGAACCGAATGACTTTTCCAAGTTTTCAACTGTTAGCATTGCCCCACCGTTCTTTTCAAATTGTCGCGACTTTGTATATCAATTCATGTTTGGATATCCCTTTCGGCGATACGAAAAAGAAAGGGTTGAAAGGCTGAACAGAATGTCGCTTAACATGGATGGAAGTGAATTTTCAGAAAACCATTCACGAGGAGCATCAATTATCGGTGGACTTTTTTTGTTCTTCTTCGGCCTTCCCTTCACATGCGTGCCGTTTTTGATGTTCTACGGCGCAGGACTTTCGCTTGACGGAGAATCCCTCTTCATGGGGATGTTCTCCATTCCGTTCCTCCTCGGAGGCCTTTTCGTTCAAGGTTTGGGCCTCATATCAATCTATTCTGGCGTCAGCGGGAAGAACATGTTTCCAAACATGGATGAGGACGAAACGAACACATATCAGCAGGCCAGAGAGGTCACTGCCACCTATCCATCCTATGATGAATTGCAACGCCAGATTCACAGCCAACAAGACCCTTTGGCACAGACTTCATCAAGCGAGAATGACCCTGAAGCGACGTCAGAAGCCGAGGAACTGCCCAACGGGGCTTTCTGGAGCCTTCCAGACCAAGGCGAACTTCAAGATTGAAGGCGTGCGTGTTGCACTTGCATCATTTTTGAAAAGAGCGGCGGCATCAGGGCAAGCCAGAACATACCGTAGTATCCAAGAGGGAGTTTTGGAGCATCTTCGTGGACGTCCAAACGATGGAAGGGTGTACTGGATTTGAGATGATGCGATGGGTGAAGGGGCAACTCAAGAAGGGTCCACCGAGACAATCGGTGGCGACTTTCCCAAGCATGAGCCGCATGCGCCCGTTCTTGCTCACCCCGACGCAGACCGTGATGTTGGATGTAATTGACAAACTCGAGAAGATATACGGCGACGGCTGCTTGGAGAATGCAAGCCAGCACGTAAGGCCAACCGATGACGGCGAGTATGACCACCCAAATCCCCTGAAGCACCAAGACATTACGAGTATCGATGGGCCTTGCGAGATAGGCCCCTTTTACCTGACGAGGAATCGTTTGGAGGAGATGCCCGTAGATACTTCGACCCCAAGGTGATGAGGTTGGATCAACATCACGGGCCCAGTGTTTGTGATGGGTATGGTTGTGCTCGGTTGTAAAGTGCAGATAAAGCACGGAGAACAGGGACAGACGCGCCGTCCACCAGCTGAGAGATTTAGGCCGTCGATGACCCAATTCATGAGCAGCAACAATCCCTGATGCACCGTTACTGAGGCCTGCGGAGAGAATCCCAAGAAGCATCGTCTCGTCAAAGCCTTGAATGGAGAGTCTCCAAAACAACGTGACAAGCACAACGGGAACACACAAGGCATGAAGATGGGCGATGGTGCTGTGAGCACGTCCCTCCTGCAAAGGTTCTGTTACAGAAGACTGTCCCAGAAGAAGTTCCACAATTGGGTATGCGACGAGGAGCAAGAACAGTGTTCCACCCATCCACCAGCCCCCAAGGTACAACCCCAGGAGCGTCACACCCGGCGTGACCAAGCCCAAGAGATGAGGGACCCAACGAGCCTTCATGAAAGGTTACTGCTCGTGCCTCTCATGTAAAGACTGGCCTTACTTCATGGAGAAGCGACGGCGTAGACGGCCCATAAGAGAGGGTCTCGAGAAGATACCGCTGCGGTATACTTGCTTGTCCATTACTTCATCAACGTAGGTTTCCAAAAATTCATCCATTATCATTTCCTCCTTTCAAAACATCAACCGTTCGAGTGGGAATTCAACTACAGATTTCGCTGAGGTTTTATCGGCCCGCCGAAGGTTTCTGTTCTTCACAATGAATGTGGTCGCCGCCCTATATCAAACAGAGGTGAAAATGCCAACACGGAGATGTAGAAATTAAAGCAGGTGTTGTGAAAAACACCGATTGGCAAAAGCAGAGGCAAGAAGACAGGTGCCTAGTTGCTTTGTTCAGCCACATCGCGACAGTACTCGTCGTACACTTCCCTGAAAAGTTCGATATCGTCGTCAAAACTCTCCGGTGGAAGGGGTCCAAATGAGAAACGGAAGAAGCGTTCGTAGGGCGTGACATAATTGATGTCTTTTGAGTGAGGTCGAGCCATATCGCAATCAGAAGCGCAAAGAATGGCTGCTCCACGTTTGAACAGACGCTTGTTCAATTCATCACTGGTCATCCCTTCGGGAAGTTCAAGCCAGTGGTAAAACCCGCCGTTGCCAGTATAGACTCCAAGGCCCATGTCTTCGAATGCTTTCCCGTATCGCTCTCGCTGCCAAGAATAGTGTTTCTCTACCGCCCCGCGTGCCTGCTTGACACGGCTTGGTTCCAAGAGTTTGACCGCGTAGTGTTGTGACGGGTGACTGACGCCCCCCATGCCGAAGCTCGAGTAATTCGCCAGTGTTTCGATGTTGGTCTTGCTGGCGATGATCCATCCAATTCGGATGCCTGGTGACTGCAGTCCCTTCGTGCATGCTCCTGAAATGAACACGTTACTGTTATCCAAGTCCTGAACGTACTGAATACCACTGACAGAGGGTGAGTGGAACATTTCGTAGGCTTCGTCAAGCAAAATTCCGTTTCCTGGTTGCTCGGCAATCTCAATCAATTCCCGTAACTCATCTCCAGTACGTGTCTGACCCGAAGGGTTCTGGGGGTTGGAAATGACCGGCATGAGACAGGTACCTTCACCCAAACCCTCGCGATTGAAATAATCTGCATTGCTTGGATGGAAGTTATTCTCCTTGGTGAATGGGACGATTTGATGCTTGGTATTGGTCTGCTCCAAGATATCGAGGTATGCAGGCCATTCGATGTTGCCAATGCTGACATTCACATGTTCTTTGAGAAATGCCATCACGGAATAGATTCCCGGCCTGCCACCAGCAAATACCATGACGTTTTCAGGTGTGATAGTAGAACCATAGTATGAATTGTAATAGTCTACAATGGCTTGACGCAACGCTGGATGACCCCAAGCCTTGGGATAGAATCTGTCGTCAGGCGTCACCTCAACACTGGAGGGGAGAGAGGGGCCTCCGAATTGTTTGAGCGGCGTGGTCAAAGGAAAGCCTTGCGACCATGGGTGCGTCCCTTCTGTGCCCATAAAACTTCCAAATGTATCCCGAAATGCATAGAGCGTTTCATAGATCCCCATCGGAGGACAATTATCGGAGAGAAAGGATTCTACTTGCTCGTTTTGTTGGGCTGGCACGGTCCTCTCATGACCCATCTATTCTTGAGGTTCACCCTCAAACATGCTCACCTTTCATCCACAGACATGGGCCTCTCTGCTCAGAACCTGGGCAAGGTGTCGGCTGCCTTCTTCGGTCGCAGGCGAGCCGCTTCAAGCAAGAAATTAATCCAAATAAACAGGCACCCGATGAACAGGGATGAGTTGAGAGCGATGTATCCCGGAAGTTCGACACTCGCCCAAGGGTCACCAACCGCTTCAGCGTACTGACTGTCCAACTCCGAGAGGATAGAGGGAGTGAACCAAATCATACCGAGGACCCAAAACGCAAGCCAAACTCCGACTGCTTCAAAGGCCTTTTTGATGGCTTCTTTCAAACCTCTCATCATCCAATAAATGGCACCGATGATAAGGGCGCTGAACACCATCAAGAAGATGAAGAATAGTGGAGAGAGACCGGCGAGGGATTCAACGTAGGTTTGGACCAAACCGAGATGAACGGTTCCGTCATCGCTCACGGTAATATCATCCGAATTTCCGAAGAGAAAACTGATGAGAATAAATGAGCCAAAAAAGGCGACAAAACCCACCACGTACCGTATCAAAAAAACACCGACTGATTCATCTGTGCCAATACCTGTCATAGCCGAGCCTTCGCTAAACCATTGATATTCATTTCCTTGGGTGGGCTTCATATCGTACTAGCAAGCCCCTTAACCATCCGAGCCACCCTCATCCGGACTCAGGTCCAACCGTAGTGTCTGGCTCCAGGAGTGAGCCTCATGGCCGGTATGGACCCCCAACTCAAAGCCAAATTGCAAAAGCAACGCTATCACATCGTAGGGGAACATGGTGGTGTGAAAACATGCCATTGGACAAAGGAATCATTGCTACGTGATCGCCAGTGCTACAAGGGCAAGTTCTACGGCGTTGAAAGCCACAACTGCATGCAAATGTCTCCGGTAGTCGACCAGTGCAACCTTGCCTGCACCTATTGCTGGAGGGAGCCTCATATGGATACCTTGGAGCTGACTGACCAAGAGCCACTGGAATTGCTCTATGAGTCCGTACGCGCTCAACGTCGACTTCTCTCGGGCTTTGGTGGGAATCCAAAAGTCCCCCGTGAAAAATGGTTGGATGCTCAAAATCCGAAGCACGTTGCTATATCTCTCAACGGAGAGCCGACGCTCTATACACGCCTTTCAGAATACATGGACCTGTGCCACAAGCACGGTATGACCACGATGCTGGTGACCAACGGCACCCTGCCCAAGGTATTGGAAAAGCTTGACACCTTGCCAACCCAGCTCTATGTATCGGTTGATGCCCCCAATAAGCAGGTATTCGATGACGTGTGTCGCCCCAAGTGGAACAGCGGTGCGTGGGACCAATTTGAGAAAACCATTGACCTTCTTCCATCCCTCGATACCCGAATTGTCGCACGACACACACTGATGAAAGGCATCAACATGAGCGACGAGCACATACGCCAATTTGCTGCCCTTGACAACCGTGCAGATCCTGATTTCATCGAAAATAAAGGATATGTATTCGTTGGCCACAGCAGAGAGAATTTGTCGGTGGAAAACATGCCAAGTCACGATGACATCATGGAATTCTCAAACAGCATTGCTCCTCTGACCCAGCGCGAGGTTCTCTCCGATTCTCGCCCCAGCCGAGTCGCCTTGGTGGGTCGTGAAATCTCACCCATCCCCATCCCTGAAGCAACCATGTTTTTCCCTGAGGATCTTGGAATCGCGCCCCCGGTCAAGCACTTGCCCATGGCTTCCTAAGCGTGACAGGGCAAACACGTTCAGTCACCCTCTTTGCAATGGCTCCAATGAATCCCTTTTTATTGGATAAAATGCAAAGGAGTTTCAGAAAACTCCTTGCAACCTATCCGATCAATTATCCGCTGCTTTGGCTTTCTTTCGGTTACGATTCCACTTTTTGATACGTGGCAGTTGCCACTTGATGATCCCCGTCCAGAAAACAATCGCTAACACAGCTTGTCCAACGAACATTGTGACCCAAGGATCATCGTCCCAGGCGTCAGTGTTGCCGGTGAAGGTGATTCGAGCGAAATAAGCAGAAATCATCATTCCGAAAATCAGATGGATCCAACGAAGAATGGTGTTCCAATTTTTGGACATTTCATTCATCCTTGTTTTCTGACTTAAATTCTGCTAGTTTCTTTTCGTATTCTTCTTCTGAAAGACCGTGCCAACCTTTGCACATTCCGGTTGGTGATCGTCCACATCCACATTTACTCATGAGTTTCATTCCTCCTTGGCTTTCCGATGATGCCCACCTATTAAGGCGAATAAGTCCCGAGATGAATACCATAGTGTCGGATATGGAACTGGATGGTTGATATAAGCAAGCGACTTGGTATCACTATGCAACCACCCACCCAGCAGCAACCCCTTTGCTTGCAAACCCAAGGCCGAGAATTCATCGAACTCCTAGGGAAATCCCATGTCCTCCACATGTTGTTTTTCATGTCCCACAATGATGGGTCCGTGAGATTTAATCATCTCAGGCGAGAAATTGGTATTACTGCAACCACGTTGAGTCGTCGCTTGGATGAGATGATCAGACAAGGGCTCGTCACCCGTGAAGTCTTTGCTGAAGTTCCGGCAAGAGTTGAGTATGATTTGTCAGAAAAAGGCAGAACGCTACGACCAATTCTCAAATCAGTTTTTGAGTGGGTAGGAAGCAATGATTCCACGGGTGTTTCAGAATGAAAGTGATATCAAAGTTCAAAGTGACCAAAGGTTACAGTGTATGGAAGAAGGCCTTCGAGTCAAACGAGACCTCAAGGCTCGAGCAGAATGTTAGGGTCTTAGCTTACGGTCACGAAACTGGCAATGAGAGCAATGTGTACACGGTTGTCGAAATGGGTTCAATTGAGGATAAGCGTCTCAAGAACCCTGGCATGATCAATTTTAGAGAAGAGGCTGGAGTTGACCACGCTTCGTTGGAAATCATCGTATTGGTTGAATAAAGTCAAGAGCAGATGCTCTGCTTTCAAGTGTCAAATTGAATGTGCGCGTGGGTAGCGAACAAACAGACCCACTGAAAGCCCTTCCAACGACTTCTTCCTGTTGGATGGGGTTTCGGATAACCCCTTCCAACGCATCCGAATTGGTTGGTTGATGGTTCAAACATGGTTAATTTTCACACCGTTCAAACCAATCAATCTGTTCGATG
>Ga0222715_10006292_pt1 | contig 10047 bp, 17 predicted proteins | sample C33_9DmetaG_FD_165056 | JGI IMG/M metagenome (GOLD analysis project Ga0222715, IMG submission 165056) | Estuarine water microbial communities from San Francisco Bay, California, United States - C33_9D | ecosystem: Environmental > Aquatic > Marine > Unclassified | place: USA: California... | reverse complement strand
TGGTGTCTATCCTCGTTACAAAAATGAAAGCGATGTCAATAGACTGGCACGTAATGATTCGGCCATACCTTTATTAGAGTTTCGTAAATTACTACGTTATACAACCATTCCTACAGCAAACATTGTGGGACTGCCTACGGCGAATCAGGACGTAGAAACCGAGGCATCCGCAGGAGATACTTGGAATCAACCTGCAAATACCTATGCTGCAAAGTATCCTTACAATCACGTCTATGAAACCGAAGGCGGACATATCAAAGAATATGATGATACCGTTAATGCCAAACGTATCTTAGAATATCACGCTTCAGGCACAGAATACGAAATACACAACGATGGTACACGTAGCACGATAGTCAAGGGAGATGATACCAAAATAATAGAAAAGGACAATAAAATATACATCAAAGGCGATGCTGATATCTCCATCGGCGGCCGTCATAAGATCATTGTCAATGCAGATGGTGCTGCTGATAATCATTATGATATACAGGTCGGACCCAATGCAAACGTCAATATACAAGTAGATAATGGCGATGTCAATATCTCTACGTTATTAGGCAAGATGAATTTATATAGTGGTGCTGATATGAATGTATTAGTAGGTGGCAATTACAACCTTAAAGTGGTAGGCAATATCACAGAAACTGCCTTTGGTACATCAACGAAGATTGCTCAAGGGGAGTATCACACATACGGTAACCCTATTGACCATAACTAAGACTGCCTAGACTAGGACGCTATTTTTAAATTTAAAGAATTATTATATTTTCTAATCTATAAAACTGAGCTCTCTAAAGATACTTAAATAGGTCTAGGCCGACTTTATGTCATACTCTGGGAAACTGAGCATAATCCCATTCATTAAAGACATAGAAAATTTTCCTCGTGCTAAAAACTAAATAAAAGAACGGATGTCCTTATGCACTATAGAAATCGTAAAATAATTCAACAATATCTACAGAAAAGAAAAGCACAGCGTGTGTATCAACGTATTCTAGTATTCAGTATAGTAGGATTATGTCTATTGTTATTATTTGCAAGTTGTACGAATACTCGGTTTAATGCAAACTGTGTTATTACTAAGGATATGGAAAAAGATACAGAAATTACGATAGCAAAGAAAGTACAGGAATGTTATAACAATCCTACATTTGGTATTAAAGGGGAGTTTTAATTATGTTTTTTATTTGATTTTATCACGTGTTGGTTGACGTGAATGTAGATTGTTTTTGATTTGGTCATTGTTTATTCACCTTTGGTACCCAGTTATTACTACGTTCTATGTCTTTGCACCATTCTGCTATTCCTGATTGATTGATAACGTTAGTGCCGCCTGCATAGGTAACGATATAGAGTGGACCCCATAGGCCTTGCATATCGGTATCTTTGATTTCTATTCCTGGGAACTGTTCGATTAAATCTAATTTCCAATTCATAAAATTTTTTCGCAAACTCATAGTTATTTAGTGTGAACTGTCGGCGGACGTTTGAGTAAGTCTTGTGCGTTGGTATTAGGACTATGATAGTCTATAAAAGGAATATGTTGAATACGTTGTAGTGCCACTTGTGTGTTTATCATACCGTTTGCATATTCATATAATACATTATCCAATTCATTGGCGGCCGCATTGATCTTCCATAAATGTTCTCGTTTGTTTATTTCCATTGATATCATAACTTAATACTGTCGTTAGAAGTTGCTGCATAATATTCTTGTAATACTTCTTCGATCGGTCGTTGTTCATCATAGCGTAGTGCCAATAAAAAATCTTGTAAGGTAAACAAATAAGAGTGTGTAAAATGTAAAGGTAAATACTTATCGGTGATTTCTTGTCCTGCATACGTTTTGTTGACAATGGTAAAAGTGTTGGGTAAACAATCGATAGATTCATTTTTGAGTATTTGATAAGCATTAGCCATACTGGCTTGCGAATTAGACAAATCATCAATTAAGACAACAGGTAAATCATTAGGCATACCTTCAATCCAATTACGTAGTCCATATTCTTTTCGTTCTTTACGTATAGAAAAAGCATTGAGGGAAATGCCGTACGGTTGTACCAATATAGGTAATGCAGATAACATTGGAGTGGAAGCTGTTTCCATACCTGCTAATTGAAAATTAAAATGTCCTATATCTTTACGAATAGTATAAACAAAACAAATGGATAAATGTTGTAAAAAAGTTGCATTAAATAAACCACGTCTTAAATAAAACTGCCAAGTATAAAACGTGCCAGGTGCTTTACCTTTCATACGTGTGTTACGTACAATACAATGTCGATTAATATAATCTCGTAAAAAAAATAAAGATTCGTTAAATATGGTTTCTGTAATATTCATTAATGTACGGTGGGTTTCAATAGTTTCTTTTCCGCAACGGATAATTTTTTTTCTAAAGCAATATTGTTTTCATCTACAAAGGTCATTAAATCATCGGTGACTTCAGCATAATTCTCATCATTAAAAGCCTTCGGATTGACATTAGAAATATAATCGTCAAAAGCCTCTTTCACCGTTTGTGGTGTAGGAAGTAATTTGTTTCTTTCAAATATTTTTCCTGTGATATACATTTTCCAAATCTTCTTTGCATAGGTCAATAAGTCTTTTTGATATGTAGAAGGTTTATAATCTTTGGTATTAAAAGAAACGTAATCAATAAATTGTGCATAAGCCATAGTTGTTACTCCTTGTAGTAGTAGTTAGATTGTTTGTTCTTTTCATTTTCCTGAAAATAGATTGCAAGTATTCCTGAAACACATCCAAGAAAGGCACATAATGCTCCTATTAAAAATTCATTGGATTCAATTGCACCTGTAGCGAATGTCATCAGTAATAAAAACAATGTAGCAAAATAAACAGTTAAATTTTTCATTCTATAATTCCTTATTGGTATATTTCGTAGATTACTTCACCGACATTGTATTCATCAATACCGAGTAATTCTACATTAGATACGTTAAGTATTTGTTTAGCACCTTCAACTTTATTGACAGTACCGTTTTTAATTGATTCAACTATTTCATCTACTTTCTTTTCAGCAGTATCCATAGCGTATTGCATTGTTTTTGACATAGTGTTTTCTCCTTTATTATTATCTATTATTTTCTAATTGATAGAAAAGTTTGTAAGACTTGCCATCTTTTGTTTTAGCCCAATCTTTTAAGTCTTTTCTAATTTCACTTAAAGTTAGAGCAGTTTTAACTTCTTTTAATAGTTTTTTTTGTTTTTTTGTCATAGTGTTTTCTCTTTGTTATTGTTTAAAATCGTAGCCGTTGATTTCTTTAAATCTATGGTCGTGTAAAATCTTATTAATAGTATTTTTCATATTAATATCAATTTTATTCATTAAGTCTTTATCGACTTCAACGATTTCATTAATGTTTTTTTTCATTTTTTTTAGTTGACTATAAACGACATTTCGGATAATAGTCATATTGTTATTTGTCAAAGTAATATTAGTCATTTTCTTCTTCATCATCAAAGTCAATACAATCGCAAGCATTGTCTTCAATTCTTTCTTTGAGTGCGTGAATTGTTAAATGTAAATCATTTGAAACATCTGTTTCATTTTCATTATCAAAGTCTAAAACTAAATCTTCAACTTTATCTAATAGTTTATCTACTTCAGATTTCATTTCTTCGTATTTTTTATTCATATTCATAATATATCCTTTCATTTTGTTTATACGTATATTATACCATAGATTAATACAAAAATCAAGCATTAAAAGGCGTATAAGTCATTGATTTTATTACCTTTTCCATTTTCTTTGTAAATAACTGATTTTATTAGGTTTTTTCTCCATAAAAAAACCCTTATATTTCAATGACTTACACGTGAAATGGAGTTTTTGACTATTTTGACACAGAAAATGATGTCTGAAAGGGGATAACACTAAATAGATTCGAATCATTCCATATATACACAATACACTTGACAGTTGAGTTGATTAACAACTAACGGAGAAATCAAATGGCAGAAGAAAACAAAAATATCCTTGAAAGATTAGAGGATAAGATTGATGAGTTAGAAAATAAAGTTTCTAATATTGAATCAGTATTAGAAATTGAAGAAGACGAAGACGAGTGGGAAGACGAAGATAATGAAGAAGAAGATGAGGACGAAGATGAAGATAATGAGGATGATGAGGAAGAAGACGAATAAATAATTACTAATATAGAGGCCACCCTAAAAAGTGGCCTCTTTTAACATTTAATATTGAGGATATTATGGCAAAAAAAGTATTTGGCGTTAACACATTCGTAGGTAAAAAACGTCCAGGAAAAACATCAATTTCAAAAAGAAAAAAATCAGTTAAATTTTCAACAATGAACAAATCCAAAAAACGTAATTGGAAACAATATAGGGGACAAGGTAGACCTTAATGTTAACTGGTGAATTTTCTATTATAAAAGATGGTAAATTATTAAAATATCAACATTATGATAGTATACCAACAAACTTTGAAAGGTTGATAAGTTTTAAACCAGACTATCCACCTGAACCTCATACAGAGGAACAACATAATCTTATATCAAAATTTAACGATTATTTAAAGGAGTTAATGTCCCGTGCCAGCAATAACTAGAATAGGCGATGCAGACGTACCTCACTGCTCAGGTATGGTTAGAGCTCAAGGTTCTTCTAATGTTAAGGTTAATGGTATAGGAGTATCACGTCAAGGTGATCTTAATACTGGACATTTAAGACCTGGCACTCCGTGTCCAGGACACTCTTTTCCTATAGTTAAAGGATCATCTTCAGTTTTTATAAACGGTAGACAATGTGGTAGAGTTGGAGATCCCACTTGTACATCTGTAGCTCAAGGTTCTCCAAATGTTTTTGCAGGTTAGAGTATAAATATTGTTATGGCCTACTCAAACTATGACGCAACGACAACGAATAAGAGCAAACGCTCTAACCGTATCTACAGCGATCTTAATTTGAGTTTTACTAAAAATCCAGCAACTAGTGATGTTAGTAAATATTATGATGTACAAGCAATTAAAAGGGCAGTTAAAAATATAATTTTAACTAACAAATATGAAAAACCTTTTGATTCAAGTTACGGATGTAATTTACGAGGATTTTTATTTGAAAATATAAGTGACCCTATGATGGTCATTATTAAAGATAGAATTGCTAAGGCTATTACAGATTATGAACCAAGAGTTTCTATTAGTAGTATAGAAGTTTCAAATGATGGTGAAAATGGTTTAAACATAGTAGTTGGACTTTTTATTATTGGTTCAACTGAACCTGTTACCGTTTCAACATTTTTACAAAGAGTAAGATAAAATGAGTTCACATAGATTAGACATATCACAATTAGATTTTGAAACCATTAAAGGTTCATTAAAAAGATTTTTATCCAATCAAGCAGAATTTAAAGATTACGATTTTGAAGGAAGTTCATTAACAGTTTTATTGGATCTGTTATCGTACAATACACATTACTTGGCATACAATACAAACTTTGTTGCCAACGAAATGTTTTTAGATACAGCACAATTAAGATCAAGTGTTGCTTCATTAGCAAAATTAGTTGGGTACACTCCCAATTCAGCAAGAGCACCAGTCGCTGATTTAAAAATAGTAATCAACGATGGTACAGGTTCTTCTATCACAATGCCTGCTGGAACAAAATTTACTTCATCTATAGATGGTACAAGTTATTCATTTGTAAATGTTCAGGATGTAATTATTACTCCTGTTGATGGAGTATATACAGCACAATCGGTAAACATCTATGAAGGAAGTTATGTAAGTTATTCTTATACTAATAATAGTTCTGACGTAGACCAAAGATTTTTAATTCCAAGTGATCGAGCAGACACTACTACATTAAAAGTGGTAGTACAAAATAGTTCTGCTGATTCTACATCTAACACTTATACTAGAGCAACTTCTATTACAGAATTGGATGGAACATCTAAAGTTTATTTTTTACAAGAAGCAGAAAATGGACAATATGAAATTTATTTTGGTGATGGTGTTATAGGTAAATCTTTATCTGATGGTAACATCATTTATATCAGTTATGTTGTAACTAATAAAACAGAAGCAAATGGTGCAAGTGCATTTAGTTTGTCAGGTTCTATTTCTGGTTTTGTAGATATTACAGTAACCGTAAATTCAAAAGCACAAGGCGGTGCTGAACCAGAAGCTATTGCAAGTATAAAACAAAACGCACCAAGTTTTTATGCAGCACAAGACCGTGCTGTAACTGTAGAAGATTATAAAGTTAAAGTAAAAGAATTATATGCCAATACACAATCAGTAAGTGCTTGGGGTGGTGAAGACGCAGAAACACCTTTCTATGGAAGAGTTTATATTTCTATCTTACCAACAAGTGGTTCTAATTTAACTGACTCAACAAAAAATTCTATTGTAACATCACTAAAAAAATATTCAGTTGCTTCTGTTACACCTGTAATTGTTGATCCTGAAACAACAAGTATTCTTTTAACTTCAAATGTTAAGTATGACGCACAGGCAACAACTAAAACATCTTCAACATTAAAATCAGATATAGTTTCTACAATTACAAATTATAATCTTAACACATTACAACAATTTGATTCAATGTTTAGATATTCTAAATTAACAAAATTAATTGATGATACAAATACTGCTATACTTTCTAATATCACAACTGTTAAAATTAGAAAATCTTTTTTACCTACATTAGGCAGTTCTACAAAATATACAATTAATTTTAATAATGCTTTATACAATCCACATTCAGGACACAAATCACTTGAAGGTGGTATTATTGAAACATCAGGATTTAAAATTGATGGTGACTCAACTAATATTTGGTTCTTAGATGATGATGGTGCAGGTAATGTTAGAAGATACAGATTAGTAGGTTCAGTTAGAACCTATGCAAATGCAACTCAAGGTACAATCAGTTATGCAACAGGACAAATTGTTTTAAATAGTTTAAATATTTCTTCAATAGAAAATATTAGAGGTACAGCATCAACTGTAATTGAATTAACTGTTGAACCTAGATCCAATGACATTGTTCCTGTACGAAATCAGATTTTAGAGATTGATATAGCTAACAGTTCAATCACAGTAGAACCTGATACATTAGTTGGAGGATCATCTAACGCTGGTATTGGATATACCACTACAAGTAGTTACAACTAATGAACAATGGCAACTTTCAAAGATAAATTATCCCATTTATTAAATTCACAAGTACCTGATTTTGTACTTGAGGATCATCCACTTTTTTTAGAATTTGTAAAAGCCTATTATTCATTTTTAGAATCAGGAGAAATTACATTAACTAATATTGGTGATCCTGACCACATTCAATTAGAAACACAAACAGGTATAGATAACTTTATATCGTTAAATGGTTCTAATGTTAAAGGTGACGATAGTGGTGACAGAATACTTTTAGAAGACACAAGTTATGGTGATTTTATTAATGGTGAAATAATCACAGGACAAACTTCAGGTGCAACTGCAACTATATTAATTGAAGATGTGGATGGCGGTTCTCGTTTATTTGTTACACATCAAAATAAATTTGTAGAAGGAGAATTAATTGTTGGTGCTACTTCAGCTGCAGAAGCAACTATTTTAAAATACAGAGCCAATCCTGTACAAAACATTCAACAACTTTTAGACTATTCTGATCCTGATAAAACAATACAAGGATTTTTAACTAAATTTAGAAATGCTTTTTTAGCATCCATTCCAGATACTTTAGATGATAGTATTGATAAAAGAAAATTAATTAAAAATATTAAATCACTTTATCGTGCAAAAGGAACTAAACGTGCAAGTGAAATCTTTTTTCAATTGTTATTTAATGAAAATGCAGAAATAAGATATCCTAAAGAAAATATGTTAAGAGTGTCCGATGGTAAATGGGACAGTCAAAAAGTTTTAAGATGTAAAGAAGTAGGCATTTCAAATGCTTCAAATTTAATCGGACAAACAATCACACAAGCAAACGTACCTGGTGATGCCTCTATTAATGAGGCAACTGCAATTGTAGAAAACGTTTTTAAATATGCAATTGGCGGAGAAACAGTTATTGAATTAGTTGTAGGTGATACTTCTATATCAGGAACATTTATTGCAGGACAAAATATTACAGGTACAGATAATACCGATCCTGATGTTTTAGTAACTTGTACACTTGAAGGAGTAATTACAAGTAAAACTATTACTAATGATGGTGTATTTTATAATGAAGGAGATACAGTAACAATTACAGGTGGTGGTAATGACGCAATTATTCAAGTTGATGCTATAGGTTCAGGACAAATAGATGAAGTTGTAGTAGATAGTGCAGGTACAGGATATGAAGTAGGAGATGTTGTTAATTTCAGTTCAGGTAATGCGACTGCAAAAATTTCAGTTGTTAATGGAAGTTTTACACAAGAAGAATCTTCATCAACAGTTGATGACCATATTATTTTAGAAGATGAAACTGTAAGAGGTGATCCATATACAGGAAGTAAAATTGTACAGGAATCAGGAACAGGTTCGGGAGATATAACTGATATAAGAATGATTTATAAAGGTAATGGTTATACTTCTATGCCAACAATTACTGTTACCTCTTCTGGTGGTTCTGGTGCTTCTTTGTTTGCAAACAGTTCAGATATTGGAAGAGTTTTAAAATTAAAAACAATTGAATTAGGAGATAACTATGACGCAAGTCCTAGTCCACCAACTTTAACTTTACCAACTTATTTACTATTAACAAATCGTACAGGTGGTTTTACTATTGGTGAAACTATTACTGGCGTTGATTCAAGTGCCTCTGCTGTAACAGCGACTGTTGTTTTGTTAGATATAAACACAAATATTTTAAAATGTTCTGGTGCAACAGGAACATTTGCTACAAATACACCTATTAGTGGTGTAATTTCAGGTTCTACAGCTACCATTCATAAAATAGATCAAGCAACTGCAACTTCAACTGTAGGTGCTCTTGCAACTACTGATGGTGCTTTTATTAACCAAGATGGATGGATTTCTGAAGACTCAATGAAAATACAAGATAGTTTATTGTATCAGGATTATTCTTACATTGTACGAGTAGGTCGTTCTATTAATGACTGGAGAGATACATACACTAAAACTTTACATACTTCTGGTTTTTATTTTCAAGGAGAGGTTACAATTGAATCTCAAATATCTGCTCGATTAAGAAACGTTACAGGTATCAATACAGATGTTACTGAAGAAATATTTGGAGTGTACAGAACAATCTTTAGTACCATACTTGGTAGAAGATTAGGAACTGCAACTGATGGTACTTCATTACGAGCAAATCCTGAATTAGGAGTTCCAGCAGATTTAACAGACAGTACAAGTGAACACTTTACAGCAAATACAAGAGATGTTACATTATCACCTTACTACACAATTAAATTTGATATTATACCTACAGTTACAGTTCGTGGTGACACAACCAAATATGGATATGCAACAGTAGGACCAAGAATAGGAACATTCAATAAGTATTGGCAAAGATATTCAGGAAGTGGTATTCCACAAACATCAGCTGTTGGGGCAGACTCAACGGTTGCAAGTTATATAGCTCCTATGCAAATGAGTAATTGGGCAAATCATACAATCATAGGAACACACAATACTGATTATGACGGTGAAACAGTACAATTTAGAGATATAACTGGTTCTCCTAATTTAAAAACTTATATTGCCCTACCTACGGAGATTAGAATATCTTACTAATTTGCCGTATAAATATAAATAGAAATTAAGGAAAGATTATGCCAGCAATAGTAACAAATAAATTTAGAATACACAACGCTGAACAATTCAGCGAATCGTTTTCAGAAGCAAGTCCTACTGTCTATTATTTGATGTTAGGTAGACCACAAGCTTTTGCAACTTCAACAAGACCAGACTCTCGTACAGAAAACGAGGGTACGGATAGTTCTCCATTAACACCAGTAGATTCAGTAGATTATGAATATTATACTTTTGATGACGCTATTGCGACTAAAAAGATTACAAGTTCAAATGTTTCTTATGTAATA
>Ga0222715_10006290_pt1 | contig 10050 bp, 22 predicted proteins | sample C33_9DmetaG_FD_165056 | JGI IMG/M metagenome (GOLD analysis project Ga0222715, IMG submission 165056) | Estuarine water microbial communities from San Francisco Bay, California, United States - C33_9D | ecosystem: Environmental > Aquatic > Marine > Unclassified | place: USA: California... | reverse complement strand
TTATGAGATACAAAAAAGAACAAAAAGAAGCAATACGTAATAAAATAATTGCACTATATCCAGATACTCTGGAAAGATTAAGCACATCACAAGTGATGGAAGCTGTATCACAATTAGGTTTTGATACTATTCCATGGTCAGTTGTTGCTAAAAAAGATCGCAACACATTTACTCTTAAGAATATACCTAACGTGATACCACTTACTCAACCTGTGGAGAAATCATCTCCTAAAATCGCGAACGAAGTGTCATTGATTCCACAGGTTGACTTTAATTACGTTGCATTTGGTAACCATAAAGATGTAGAAAGCATTATTCAGTCTAAAGAATTCTATCCAACCTACATCACTGGCCCTACTGGCAACGGTAAATCCACTATGATCGAACAGATCTGTGCTAAAAATAAACGTGACTTAATTCGTATCAACTTAAATACGATGTCAGACGAAGAACAACTTATTGGATCTAAAACACTTGAAGACGGTAATGTCACAGTAGTTGAAGGTCCAGTCCTAATCGCCATGAGAACAGGGTCGGTTCTCTTACTTGATGAAATCGATGCTGGTGCGGCAAACACGCTATTATGTTTACAGCCAATCCTTGAAGGTAAGCCCTATTACTTCAAACTTAAAAATGAAGTAATCACACCAGCATCTGGTTTCAACATTATTGCAACCGCAAATACTAAAGGTAAAGGCTCAGACGATGGTCGATATATTGGTACTAACGTCTTGAACGAAGCTTTCCTCGAAAGATTTGCTGTAACATTTGAACAAGAATATCCAACACGATCTGTAGAACTTAAGATTATTAATAACCTTATGCAATCATACAACTGTGTTGATAATGAATTTGCTGAACTCCTAGTCAAATGGGCAGAAGCAATACGTAGAACCTTTGATGACGGTGGATTAGATGAAACTATTACAACTAGACGATTAGTTCATGTTATCAAAGCATACTCTATCTTTAAAAAGCAAGACAAAGCAATTGAATTATGCTGCAATAGATTTGATCAACAAACTAAAGAAAGCTTTATCGACCTCTTTTCAAAACTCCAATCTGGAGAAGAAGAGGTTATGGCTTCTGATAATCTAGATGAAACACTTAATGAAATGAATGAGGAATTAAATGTTTAGTTTTATTGAATTAAAACCAACTCAAAAGCAATATATACTTGAGATAATGAAACGGTTCAAGCATGATTCTGAGCAGATTACGTTATCTCAAATTAAAGAGTACCATCAAATTATGTTAAAACAACGAGATAAGTCTGGTACAAAATTAGGATATCCTAATTGGTTAATTGTGAATGATAATAAGATCGCCAAAAGCGTATACCATTTACCGATACCGACAGAAGACGAAGAACAAGACTTTTATGATGGTAAAATAGACCCTGTAGTTAACTTAAAACGTTATTCTAAGCTATTACAGGATACAATTAAAGAATTTAATATAAAAATATGAAAAAATATATGTACATTAATTTAAAATCAGTATATAATAGTATTTTTAGTGGTAATTCTGCACGCCGCGGCGGAAATAATACCACTCTTGTGAACAGCGGCACTTTGAAAAGGAAATATAGTATGTCAATTACAGCAAAAGTACTACGTCATTTATTAAAAGGTAACACAGTAACTGCAGCAGAAATCGCAGGTAAATTTGGTTCTGCTACACCAACTGAAGTTATCCGTCAGTTAAGAATGAAAGGCTATGCCGTTTATTCTAATAAAACTGAATTATGGGACGGTACACCTACGACTAAATATCGTATTGGTTCTCCATCACGCGCTATGGTTGCAGCAGCATACCGTAATGTTGGTGGTTCTGTATTCAAATAATACGAGCAGGCAGCGCAATGCTGCCTCCTTTATGGGCTATCCTATTTTTACTAACCTTGCTAAGGGTTTAAAAACAAAAACTAACTTCATTGCTAGGATAGTCCATAAAAGAGGTAACATATGAGAAAAGAAGACTTAATTCAATCACAAGACAGGAATCACAAAGGCGGACGAAAGTTTGACGGTGGTAAATTACAATATGGTTTATTACCACCTTCAGCTTTAAAAGATGTTGTACAAGTACTTACATTCGGTGCAGAGAAATACGAACCTGATAACTGGAGAAGAGTACCTGATGCAAATCGAAGATATTTTGACGCAGCAATGAGACACTTATGGGCATATAAAGAAGGTGAAATGTATGACTCAGAAACTGGTGTATCGCACCTAGCTCATGCCGCATGCTGCATTTTATTTATGAATGAACTTGATAACGAGAGGGAAGTATGAAACTATCAAAAGAAACACTAACCATTATTAAAAACTTTGCAGGCATTAATGGTAACCTGCTTATCAAACCTGGAAATCAACTAGCATCTGTATCTATTTCAAAAACTGTATTTGGTAAAGCTACAGTTGCAGAAAACTTTCCACATGAGTTTGGTATATATGACGTTAACGAATTCTTGGGTGCAATGAGCTTATTTGACGACCCAGACTTAGAGTTTACCGAAAAATTTGTGACAATCAAAGAAGGTAGAAACTCTATTAAATATTTTGGAGCAGCCACACAAAATATGGTGATACCAACGAAAGACATCGTCTTTCCCGAAGCTGACATCAACCTCTCTCTCGAAGCTTCGACCTTAGCCATGATTATGAAGACTGCTCCAATTCTTAAATCTGAGGATGTATCATTTGTAGGTAATGGATCTGAAATTAGTGTTTCTGTTGTAGATAAGAAAAATGCTACAGCAAACAATTATACACACGTTATTGGATCAGATCCTAAAGACTTTAAAGTAAACCTTAAAGTTGATAATCTTAAAATGTTACCAGGTAATTATGATGTATCTATTTCATCTAAAAAGATATCACAATTTAAATCTAAAGACATTGATCTTACTTACTATGTAGCAATCGAAGCTGATTCAGAATTTAACTTAAACTAGGAAATAATATGACATCACAATATTGGGGATACCACCTCACACTTGATTGTAGTAATTGTAATAGAAATAATATAAAAGATGAACAGCATGTCAAAGATTTTGTAAAAGAACTAATGGCAAGAATAGATATGAAACCTATAGGAGATACAAGGGTTGAATATACTGCTGCCGAATTTCCAGATAAAGCTGGCCTTACCGCAGTTCAAATTATAGTAACCTCAACTATTGTAGCACATTTTATAGACAGTACAGGTGATTTATATTTAGATGTATTTTCATGTAAACAGTTTGACATTGAAACTGTAGTTAAAACTGTAGATGAATATTTTACACCAGAAAATACTAGAGTCAACTTCTTGACAAGACAAGCTGGTTAATTGTACATTAATTATGAAATAAGATATAATAATCTTATATTGAAGAGGGAACTATATTATGAACGAATACTTATGGGTTGAAAAGTATCGACCACAAACAATCAATGATTGTATACTTACAAAAGAACTAAAAGAAACATTTAAACAATTTATAAGTTCAGGCGAACTGCCTAACTTTCTTTTTGCTGGTGGACCTGGTATCGGGAAAACCACAGTCGCTAAAGCACTATGCAATGAGGTTGGTGCTGAGTATCTTTTAATCAATGGTTCAGAAGAATCAGGTATTGATACCCTTCGTACTAAGATTAAATCGTTTGCTTCAACTATCTCCCTCACCGACTCTAAAAAAGTAGTCATCTTAGATGAAGCAGACTACCTCAACCCCAACTCAACCCAACCTGCATTGCGTGCTTTTATAGAAGAGTTCTCTAATAACTGTCGATTCATCTTTACTTGTAATTATAAGAATCGTATTATTGAACCTCTACATTCAAGGTGTTCTGTTGTAGATTTTAAAATAGAAAATAAAGATAAGCAAGAAATCGCAGCAGCATTCTTTAAACGTCTAACACATATCCTTGATACAGAAAATATTCAATATGATCCTAAACCAATCGTAGAACTTATTACTAAACACTTACCTGATTGGCGTAGAGTTATTAATGAATTACAAAGATATTCTGTAACAGGTAAAATTGATACAGGCATCTTACTTAATCTTACCGAAGAATCATTTAAACAACTAATTAAAAACCTTAAGGATAAAAACTTTACTGAAGTACGTAAATGGGTTGCCAAAAATGGGGATTCAGATAGTATAAATATATTTAGACAACTATATGATACTGCATCTACAAACTTAGAAGCAGACAGTATTCCTCAGCTTGTATTGATCCTTTCTGATTATCAATATAAAGCAGCATTTGTTGCAGACCATGAACTAAACATGATGGCCGCGCTGACTGAAATCATGGCTCAATGCAAATTCAAATAGGAGCAGCTATGGGATTTTTATTATTTTCAATAGGATTCGCCTTGGGATGGTTTACATTTAAATATCTACTTAATAAAAAAGTAGATGAAATCCATGAAATGATGGAAAAAGACTTAGAGAAATCTAATCTTAAATTTGAACCTAAAAAAGTATCAATTAAATTTGAAAAAATAAATGGATTGATCTATGTGTATAACCGTAATACAGATCATTTTATTACAAAAGGTGCAACATACGAAGAAGTTGTAGATAATTTAGAAAAATGGTTTCCGGATACAGTATTTTTAGCAACGCCTGGGTCATTAAAGCAGGTTAAAAATGATAGTCTATCAGTGTAAACATTCTAGACGATCTGCAGAAGTTGCACAGTTTATTAAAGGTGAATTAACTGTTTTATTATTTGAAGATGATATACATGTTGGTTCTAAAACATATATAGATATAAGTGATGCGGAAATAGCCGCAGAAAATTGGGTATTACATTATGACAACACCATTCGACTTTCTAAACAGCATAAATGATAATAAAAAGGATCTATTCGAAGATCCTCAGAATGAAAAAGAATATGCTCCATTCCTAATCAATAAAGGTTTATCATATTTTCCTGATACTATCCTTTATGCAAATGAAATGAATCAACATGCTGACATTCCAAAGAAGTGGCAATTTGATTTTTTAAGATTTTCTATACCAAAACGACGAAGGTTCTCTAAATGGCATAAGAAAGAAAAAGCATCTGATATCTTAAAACTAGTAATGAAACACTATAAATATTCAGAGAAGAAAGCATATGAGGTATTAGATATTTTTTCGGATGATAATGTAAAAGAACTAATTGAAGCCTACCATGAAGGTGGTAGAAATTAAATAGATTATAAATAAATCTATAAAATAACAGAAGGTGATATATAATGACTTCGTCGATGATATATTATGATTGGACACCGGACGCGATGTTAGAAGTTGACTTGATTGAACCAGATAACTTTCTGAAAGTCAGGGAAACACTCACGCGCATAGGCATAGCTTCTAGAAAAGAAAAGAAGTTATTTCAGTCTTGTCATATACTACACAAACAAGGTAAGTACTTTATTGTACACTTTAAAGAATTATTTGCTCTCGATGGCAAAGAATCTGATATCTCTATGTCCGATATAGAGCGCAGAAATGTTATCGCTGAGCTATTACAAGATTGGGACTTGCTAAAGATTATTGATAAATCTAAGGCAGAACCTAAAGCTTCTCTGTCACAAATTAAAGTAGTGGCTTATAAAGAGAAAAATGAATGGGAACTCGTTCCTAAATATAACATTGGTGGTATTCGAAAAAATAAGGAATAATTATGGCTATAAAATTAGAACTTGAAGTGCAAGAAGTAAACTTAGTATTACGATCATTAGGTAAACATCCTTTTGATGAAATTGCAAGTTTAATTGGCAAAATCAAACAACAAGGCGAAGCACAGCTAGCTGAACAAGAAAAAGCAGCTGCTGAAGAAGCGCCTGCTGCAGAGTAGTTAATACTTTTAACTAACGTTTATTAATACTTTTAACTATATACTTTTTATAGTTAATTGATATATAATAATAGAGATAACTTATTGTAGATTATCGATAAAGATGAAATATGATAATGTTATCTTGTGCTCAAGGTAGACCTGTTGAAAAACTCTCTACTGAACTGCTTATTTAAAATCTTAAATAAGGAGAAACATTATGTGGACTAAACCAGCTGCAACAGAAATGAGATTCGGTTTTGAAGTTACTATGTACGTATGTAACAAGTAATTCAACTGATTTTTATACACTGTTATAAAAAGATAAGAGGGAGCTTCGGTTCCCTTTTTTTATGTCCTAACCATAGGACCGTTAGGCAGGTGGGGATAACCTGTACAAAACCCCAAATAATTATTGTACATTAATTAAATTATAATATATAATTATAGTATATTATAAAAAGGAGAATTAGTATCGCTACTCAGAATAAACGGTTTGCTAGAAGACCTAAAGTTGAAGAACCTATGGGATTAAAAGTACTTGTCCCAGATGGTGGATTTGAACGTGCAATGAGAAAGTTTAAGAAGAAAGTTCAGGAATCTGGCTTACTTCAAGAATTACGTGAACGTGAAGAATATGAGAAACCAACAACTCGACGTAAGAGAGCAAAAAGCCAAGCTCGAAAGAGATGGTTAAAGAAATTGGAAACTCAATCTTTACCTAAAAAATTATATTAATGGCAGCAAAGAACGATATCACAGGAGATTCAATTCAGTCTAAAGGTCCATCGCGAGCTTATTCTGATAACTATGATTCGATCTTTGGTGTAAGATGTTTAAAGTGTAAGCATAAACAAAATATGGACTTTGAACCGCCAGTAATTATTTGTCAATCTTGTGGAGAATTATTATGAAAGAACGCGACCCTAGTAAACATATTAGAGATATTGATATTAATAAAGCAGCAGAACTAACTGATAACAATGTGTACAGTATGATTGTTTTTGCTGCAGCTCATGCTAGAGATATAGCAAAACATAGAAACAAAATTGATGCAAAGCATCAGAAATTACATGATTATGGCTATAAGCCAATTAATCAAGCTTTAGATGATTTTCAAAAGAAAATTATATAAATAGTTTTGTACATGCCATTTGGGTGTACATTTTATTAGTCTTGCTTATTAAAGGAGAAAACTATGACTAAAATTCATTTTGGGCACTTATACCCATCAACCCTCGGTTTTGACAGAGTGTTTAATACTTTGGAAGCTATGCTTGACACAGTTCCAAATACTTCTGAAAAATTCCCACCTCACAATATTATTAAACTTGACGATCAAAAATATGTTGTCGAATTAGCTGTAGCTGGTTTCAATGAAGACGAAATCGCTATTACAGTTGAAGACGGCGTATTAAAAATCGAAGGTGAGAAACATGAAACCGACGACAAAGTAGAATACTTACATAAAGGTATTGGCACACGAGCTTTTGTAAAAACTATTAAATTAGTAGATACAGTAGAAGTACATGGTGCTCAGTACAAAAATGGTATTCTAAAAATTGGTCTAGAGAACGTAATTCCTGAACATAAAAAACCTAAGAAGGTTGAAATTAAAAAGGATCTTAAGTTCTTTAAACCCGAGCTTTTAAAAGAAGAGAAGTAGTAATAGGGGAGCTTCGGCTCCCCCATTTTATGGAGAAAATATGGAAGTTTATGAAGTAGTAAATGATGCATTACCTGATAGGAAGCTGTATCTATTAGATTTTTATGCAACATGGTGTAATCCATGCAAAATGCTATCAAAGGTCATTGAAGGTATGGAAAGTGACGTTCCTGTTTATAAGGTAAATATTGAAGAAAATATGGAACTTGCCAAAAAATTTAATGTGCGAGGTGTACCATCTCTTGCATTAATAAAAGATGGTGAGCCAGCTGCAACAAAGTCAGGATTTATGAATGAAGCTGAATTAACAGCATTTATTGAGAGCAATAAATAATGATGTTATCATACCCAATTGTCATTAAAGGTAACTATGCAATTAAGTTATCTGTATGGAATGGCAGTGTTTTAGCGGTTGCGGACCATTTAAAAGATCCTAAAAAATTTGAAGTAAAACATTTTACAGATATAGAGGATGGTGCAGCTTATTTAGATTTTATTATTGAGAAGGATTTAAGAGAAAATGGCGGATATTAGAATATTTAAATTGATGAGTGGTGAAGAACTACTTGGCCAAGTAAAAGAAAAGAATGGTGAAGGTATTGTTCTTAAAAATGCTGTGTCTATTGTCTATCAACAAACAGAAAAAGGATTAGGTGCAGGCTTAGCTCCATTTATGCCATACTGTCAAGATCCAGTAACGATTAGAGAACACGCTATAGCATCTAGCGGAGAACCTGGTAAAGATATGCTAAACCAATATAATACAATCTTTGGTTCTGGTATCGTGGTCGCCGGTGCACACGAGATGCCTGAAGTAAAGTTAACTAAGTAAACATACATCTTAGAAAAGAAAACACCTCTGGGGTCACCCGGTGAGATGTAAATTGTTACAATTTGGTTACAATTTTTTACAAATAAAGTATGTACATTAATTCAATTTTATAGTATAATTGTTATAACAGTTAAACAAATGGAGATTGATTATGAACATAGATAAATTAAAAACAAAAACTTACCCAGCTATAGAAGATGGTTCTGAATTTGCATTAATTAAAAATAATGTAGTTCACTTAATTCAAGCTCACGGTATGAGTGATGCAATTATACGAGCACACAATCTTGGTATTGCAAAATCTAACGAATGGAAACTTTCTAACGAAAAAGCAGTTCTTATTCCTGGTATCTGGGAATATGATATGGCAACATTTGCTGGAGCTTAATCATGTTAGCAAATATTGAAAAAATAATCAAAGAAGAATATACACGACATGGTGGTGCCTTTGATCGAGGTGCTGCTGATTCTTATTATCACCGCCCACCAGATCCACATTATTATGCAGAAGGCACAGGTACCTCTGAAAAAATAACTGATCTAACGCAGGAGGAACGTGCTGCCTATCAAGCTGGTTATGACTATAACGAAGAATATGGAGGCAAAAAAGAATGGTAGACCATTTAGAGTGGCGCTGTTTTTGTCGTGAAAAATACTATGAATATTGTGAAGAACAAAGAATGTGGGGACTTGGTGCTAAAGTAGTGTGTATGGAACAATACTTTGCTGAAAATAGATGGTACCTAAAAAAGTTATATAAAAGTATGTACATTAATTAATTAACGTGATATAATAGTTTTATTATGATGATATATGTGAAAAATACTTACAAGCCAATGCGCAAATCTAAAAAGCGTATTGATCAATCTAAACGCCCAACTAAGGCTAAGATTATACCGGTTGAAACACACTTCAATGTTGTGGCTTCAGGTATTGTACCTCGTGAAACTCCACAGTACAAAAGCCTTGATACACATGCTGGTTCAACAGCAAAAAAACCTATTCAAGAATATACTGGCACAAATATGCTCGGTATTGGTCAACTGCACAAATCAAACTCTGTGCCAGTGTTTCGTAAGCAAGATGCAGAAGATCAAGCCAAAATGAGGAGAAACTAAATCATGAAACTTAGAAACATAGCAGTTACTGCAGCAGTACTTATGGCTGTAGGCTGTGCATCACAAAATACAGGTGTTAAAATGGTGGATAATCCGCTAGAACAACAACCTGATATCAAAGCACAAGAAGTAGCATTCCTTGAAGAACACGGAACTATTGGCTTGGAATTTGATGAAACTTCTGGTGAATGGATTTCTGTAGAATCTACAGGTACATCGCCAATCACATTCAATCATGCAAACTCTCGTGAAGAAGCAATGACAGTTGCATCAATGAGAGCTCGTGCAAACTTGGTTGAGTTCTTAAATAACACCATTAAAACAGAAAAGTTTGTTGAGAATGTTTCAAAAACAATCTTAAACGATACTTTAACAAATGGTACAAATACAGTAACAGCACCTCTATCTGAAACAGATATATTTGGTGATGAAGTTACAACTCTTGGTACACAAGATCATGTTAACAATATAGAACAAAGAAATCGTTCTACTAAAGTTGCACAGCAGGTCAAACAAACTCTACATGAAAGTACAAATGGTATCCTTAAAGGTGCTATGATTGTAGATCGAAAAGTTGATCCATCTGTAAACATGGTTGCAGTTAAAGT
>Ga0222715_10006288_pt1 | contig 10052 bp, 8 predicted proteins | sample C33_9DmetaG_FD_165056 | JGI IMG/M metagenome (GOLD analysis project Ga0222715, IMG submission 165056) | Estuarine water microbial communities from San Francisco Bay, California, United States - C33_9D | ecosystem: Environmental > Aquatic > Marine > Unclassified | place: USA: California... | reverse complement strand
ATTTGTTCTTCACTTGTTTTGAAATCTTTCGATGCGGCTTCGTAGTGACTCTGTTTTGACAGGTTCCTCATGTAGCCTCTCAGGTTTTCCAGTTTCATTTTTGTCTGTTCTATGATGTCGCCCGCGTTGTCGTTCAATTGATCTTTGTTGGTGACGTATCTCGAGAATGAATTCAGTTTGGCGATGTCCTCTGAAGTCTGTATTATGTGTTGTCCAAACTCGTCATGGGGTCTGCCACCGTTGGCCACGTGTCTAGTCATTGCTCTGGCACCTGCTAGGTGTGTTAATGGATATTTGAATCTCTCACCGTCCTCATTTTCAATGTAAAGCGATTGGATCTGTCTTGTTCTTGCTCCCGGCACTGTCTCGTCTACTTTGCCTTTGTGCCTGATGATTAATTTTGTCTTGTCTAGGTTTTCGAATGAACTCTTTGCTGTGCCTGTAAGGCCTTCGCTGATTCCTGCTAGTTTGGTGATTCTTGATAGTTCTTCTGACATCTCGTCAGTATTTACCGTTTTGTTCGTATCTGCGAGATTTTCATAGTCCTGCTTCGTTAGGTTGTTTTTTGTGATATCCCTCACATCAAAACGTAATTGATGCTCCACTGCGAAGTCCTTTAACTCCTTTAGGAAAGCGTACCATTCATCCCTACTGTCCTCGTCGATCTTGTTCACTAGATCCCTGTTGTAGTACACCTTCATGTTCTCACCATCCGCTAGGCTGATGCTCACGCTTCCGAAAGTGTCCGCGTCCTCGGAGAATTCGAACTCAAAGAACACTGCACCCTGTGGATCCGCTGTGGCGGCCCCGTTCTCGTCGCCCAGTCTGATGTTGGCGAACTGTGATCTGATCTTGTTGAATAGGTCTTGCGAGGTTTTTGGATTCATATAGCGTATTTATTATCCTGTGAACGATCCGAATATGGGCATTGGGGTGATCTCTGACGTGCGATCTGTCCATTTTTCAAAGATCTTGGGATCAAAATCCGCTAGAACTTTCATCATACGAGTCATCAACAGACACGCACTCACGAGGTCATCGTGTTGTCCGGGTTTGGCCTTGTAGCTCATGCCCGTGGCCACGAAGTCCTTGAGTTCAGATATCAGCAGTTGTGAGTTGATCTTCATCTTGTCATTTTCTATCAATTCCTTGAATTTAGTACAGGCATCTATCTTGTGTTTGGCCGTAGTGTTGAAGCCCCTCCTGAATTTACGCCTGTGTCCCTTCCTGATGGGCTCACTTAAGAACATGCCCATGATGTTCTCCTCACCGATGTCCATCACACGCATCAGTGCGGCCTCACCTATTGAGTTGTTCTCCATTGAGTAGAATATCTGCGGCGACGCTGTGGCATCCTGTTCCATTATGGTGTCGTGGATGTGTTTGTTGATGCCCTGCAGTATCCTTATCTGTTGGTTCATGGGTGTCTGGTTGTGGTGCCATTCTCCCACCTGCTCGAATGTTGGTAGTTCAAAAACCTGTATCGCGGCGTAGTCACCTCCGGTTCCCATCGATGGATCCAGTGACACCATGTATGTGTGTCCTGGGGTTGGTCTCTTGAACCAGCGTACCTGTCCTGTTGTCTCTACGGGTGGGGTGCCCTCCATGTCTGCGAGCACGATGCTCGATACCAGTGTCTCATCAAAGATCAAGAATTCACATTCGTGTTCCCTACGAAACCGTTCCTCACCGATCCTGGCCTTCTCTGCGTCGGCCCACTCTTGGTCCCTGTCTGGGTGTTCTGACCAGTGTGCCTTCATGGCATAGAAACCATTGGTTCCTGTTATCTTGTCGTTGCCGTATTCGTCGAATCTCTTGTTGGCTTCTTTCCAGATCATTGCGAATTGGTCTTCGTCTGAGTTTGGTGTGGATGTGATCATGCACTTACCACCTGTACTCAGTGTTGGTGACAGTGATGTCCAGAATTCTTTGGCCTTCTCGGGCGGTTGCACGAACGCGAACTCATCACAGTAGATCAGTGTGAGTGACATACCCCGTCCTGTGTTTTCCGTTGTGGTTGTGGCCATTATCTTTGAACCATTGTCGAATTCAATGCTGTTTCTGTTGTACTGTGTGACACCTGCCTTGATCCATGATGGCAACATCTCGTAAGCGTAACGCACCCTCGACATGATGTCTGATGCACCAGCGTATTTGTGTGCGGCGATCAGGATCTGAGAATCTGGCCGGAACATCGCATACCATATTAGATAGCCAGAGGCACACGTGGTCTTTCCAGTCTGCCTTGGTAGCATGGCGATTGAAAACCTGAAATCGTTGTAGCTCTCAATTAACCTCTCTTGATAAGGATAAGGTTCGAACTTCACGGAGCCTTTGACAGGATGTTGTATCAGCATGAACTCCTTCATGAAGTACAGAGGTCCTGTTTTGGGATCCATACACTTCTCGAGTTTCTCGACCTGTTCCTTGGTGTATTTGTGCTTCTTGTTCGCCTTCTTGATTTGGTCGCTGTCTAGTGATACATATGCCATGGTATAGTATTTAAGATGGGAGATGTACTGCGAAAAGTATTACTTTTGCGACTTCTCTACACTCTTGGCAATGTCGTGAGCCTTCTTGATCGTGCTCTTCTTCAAAGGTGGTTTGTCACCGGTTGACTTCATCGCCTGCGCCATGCCCACCGCGTATGGTGATTGGGCCTTCTTTGCCTCGTTCTGATATGCTTCCTTGAAGCTCTCATATTGATTTCTCAGACTGTTGGCCAGTTCTTCTTCTGTGATCCGATCTTCCGCCGCCATTGGATTATCACCGTTGGCAACTTTTGGATAGGTCTTCTTGTTCCTGTTAAGTCCACCTGAGTGTACATTCACTAGTGTGTCGATGTCTTGTACTTTCTCTTCAGGTTCGTTTGCGAATGTCTCTTCTGCCTGTTCTTCCTCTGGTTTTTTGATTATATCTCTCATTCTCGCCATGTCCATTGAACCCGCCGCATCGTCTTGATCCATCTCTGGTTCTGCGGTTGGTTCTTCGGCACCGATCATTGCCGCGTCTACAGGTTGCACACCTGCCAGTTTCAAGATCTGCATCATCATTGATGCTTCTTGTGGGCTGTCTGTTGAGATCTGTATCGCTTCGTTTACTGATTCTTTCTTCATCTCTTTGTCTTTGATGGCCTTCTTCATTGGCTCTTTTTTGTCACCATCCTTGTCCATGTCCAGGAAGTCTGGTTTACTTTTGCTTTCTGTTGTTTCTTGTGATCCGTTGATCGAGTCCCAGAAACCTGCCAGGCTCTCACCATGCTTCTTGATGAATTCTTCCCTTGAAAGTTTTTCTGCCTCGTCGTGTAGGTAGTCCTTCATTCTGCTTTCGTCTACTTTAGGATTAGTTCTCTCAACGTTCTCCACAGCGTCCTTGACCAATTCTGGTTTTGATTCTGCGATTTCTTTTAATCTTGTTAATACATCTATCATTTCCATGGCTTATTTCCTTTTTGGGTCTGGGTGTGGGTTAGAGGCTTTTGAAAGAGGACTTGGTGTTCCCTTTTCTTCATTGCTTTGTAGTTCTTGTGTTTTGTTGTCTTTGCCTACTTCCATATTGAGTGCGTTGGCTTCTCTGTCTTTGAGTAATTCTTTCAATAGGCTCATGTTGGCTTTTGTAGAGTGGAAATCTTCTGCGTTCACTTTAGGAGTATCCTTGTACTCGATGTCGTACAGTTTGTTGACGTACTCTGATTTAAACTGCATCTGGTCTTGGTATTCCTCTGTGGGCTCACCTGGTTTCCTGACCACTATGTGTGTGGCTGGCACCCTCATCCTGTCTGAAAGGTACTCTTTTAATTCCCTCACTGACACAGGATAGTTCGTTGTGACGTCAAAGATTGTGACTTCCTCGTTGCTCAACATGGGGAAATCTAGTGGCATGGTCATTATGGGTGTTTTCTTGCCCGCTGACATCTTGGCCACCTCAAACTTGGCCAGTGCTGTTTCCATCTTGTTGGCGAAATCCTTGTCAATAGCGCCTGCTACCTTGATTTTGTAGTCATATGACTTTACTGATTCTGCTAGATAGTCCTTAAACGTGCTCATACCTAATATTTAGTCTTTTTTTAATAGTTTCTTCATCAATTCGTTACGATCTGATATGACGAATCCGTCACTTTCCTCTATGGGACCACCGTCTTTTTGGCCGTCTTTGTCCAGTTTCATCTTCTTGAGCTGTAGTTCCACCATCTTGAGCTTCTTGTCTATCTTGCTACTCTTGGCGTCTATGGCGTTGCGCAGGAAATTGCCCGCCACCTCGAATATACGTCCAGAATAGCGTGAGTCCACGTTCATGCCCAGGTCCATGAGATTCTTGTAACTGTCCTCTGCCTCTATGGCCAGTTTGTCCAGTTCGAGATCTGACAGTTCTCCCAGTCCCTTTACCTGTGGCAGTGCGGCCGCTATCTTGTCAAACTCCGCGTAGCTCTTCTCTAGGTTCCTCTTGGTCTGTGGGTCTAGGTTGTTGCCCGTCGTGCCACCATTGGCAGTCTCCTTCAGTTTCTTGTCCTTTTCCTTCTTGTCAACTTCTTTGAACGCCTCCTTGACGTTTGGTAAATTCAAAATATCTTCTAATTTCTTTGTCATCGCGTTTATTTACTTACGTTTACCGTTGTGGAACAACTGTTCTTCTGACACCACCCTAAACTTGATCCGTCTTTGTTTTGCGTATGCGTTTGCGGCTTCCCATTTTGCCATGTTTATGATCACTTGTTTTTTCTTGGCCTGGCTACGTCCCGCTGACTCCATGGTAGTCTGGCTCATGGGTTTGACTTCCACCATCTCGGCGTGTTTCCTGCCTTCTTTGTCTTGGTACACTATGAAGAAGTCTGGCACGTACACAGTGTACTTGCCCGTGAACGGATGTCGATATGGTATCTTTATACTTTCACTGGCCCACTGGTAGACATTTGGATGTTCGTCACAAAGTCGCATGAATGCGTGTTCCCAACTTGATCTGTATGTTGGTGTCTTGGTGCCCACGTATTTTTCTCCGTTCTTGGGAGAGAATTTGCCCCTGGCGAATCTCGGTAACATTAGTCTATGATGTTTCTGGATACTGTCTCTTTGGTTGTGAGCGTCTGCCTGACACCCAGCCTGCTTGACTTGTATCTGTTGGCGTTTAGTATTATTGTGATCAGTTCTGACAGCAGAACCGGTGAGGCCTTGGTCAGTTTGTCCAGTATCTCCTGTGGTTTGATGTCATCGATCTTGGCCTGTGACAGTATCACGTAGGCCGTTGATTCTGCTGACGTCCTGGAGAAACCACGTTTGACGAAGAAAGCCACGGTAGAGTCGTACTCACCCACGTTGAACTGATATTCGGTCTCGTAGTCCGTGGTGGTCAGTTTCTCTATGGTCTTGTCCAGCTCGTCTTTGTCCTTGGGTGGTAAGTTGGTGTAGAATTCCGCCATTATAGTGCCGCCTTCTCTGTTGCAATTGCCACGTCCTGCGTGGCTCTATCTATTTTTATGTAGCCTTCTGTGACCAGTTTACGTATGTCCGTGATCGCTTTGTTGGTGTACACATTCTGCACTGCCGTTGATGATCCCGCATACTCCACGTCAGATTCAGCCACTGTGAGACCTTTGCGTGACCCTATGTCTCTGTAGTACAGTGCCGCCGCTATCTCACCCCTGATTGTGGTGTCGTTTGATATGAGATTGAATGATTCATCGGCACCTAGGAAGTTGACTGTGTCTATGTTCGTATTGGTGATCACTGTGTTGTTCTGTCCGGTATTGTTGTCACTGGTGCCCCGGGCACTTGCTATCACGGCCGCACCTGCCACCGCGGCTCCGACGGCGAATGCTCCAACAGGGTTGGTGATTGAACCTGCCTGTTTTCCGATCTCTAGCACTCCTTCCTTGGCTATGCCTTTAAGTTCCGCCTTGACGTCTCTCTTCTTGATCTTCTTGGCATTGTTGTAGGTGTTTGATGCTGACAGTATCGCTCCCAGAATGTTGCCTGATCGCACGTTTCCTATCACTGATCCTATTCCGTCTACTATGCCACCTGGTCCGAATATGGAATTTGTGCCGCCACCTAGAACTGACAACGGCGATGGTTCGTTGTCATAGTGTATCGACGCGAAACCACGAGGACCATCTTTTTTGAGAAGCCCGGATCCATACCTGACTGTCTCGTATAGAATCTGCATCTGGTTTTGTAGCACTCCCGTGCCATCCGCTTGGTCTAGATTGTCATGTGAAAATGATCCTATAACTGGGTTCACGAGGCTGAAACTAGTAAACCTCTGGTTGTGTAAAACGAATATTTCTATATTACGTAGGAACGGTTTTTTGCTCTGCTTGGGTGTGTCCATTCCCCATTTATTGGTAAGCCTTTTTCCTATCGCTTCGTAATAGTCATCCTTGCTAAAGGTCTGAGAAGTTTCAAGAAGGTGTACCGGATCGGCAATGTTGTACTCGTAGTACTTCTTCCAGAAAGCGTTAACAGTATCTGCATGATCGTCATGAAATGATATGACGATCGGATCATACTGTATCCTTGTTGCCGTGTACATTTTCTTGTTGTACTGCGTTTTCTCCTCGTAGTTCATATTATATTTGGGCAGTTCACACGTTTTGACCAGCATGTTAAGTTCTAGCTTTTCATTTGATGTAAATTTGTCAACTGTGACTGTGTCATCTATGTCAAACACCACATGGAACAGGAACTTGTGTTTGGGCGCCAGTTTGTGATGATCGTCGATATAAAGCCTTGACGCGTGGCGGTAGTCCTTCATCCCGGGCAAGCCGTCTTGGAACCCTTTTAAGAAACTGTTAATGCTTGGCATATGCGTATTTATGGTCACAAAAAAAGCGCCATATAAAGGCGCTTTTGATGTTTATAATTGCTTGTTTAATTCTTACTGTCCACCACCAGTACTTAGAGTACCTATGGTTCTCGCAACTGCTGTGCCGATTCCTGTGCCTTGAGGAGTTTGGATCGCGTTGTCGTATCTGATAGACATTGTGATTGTCGCTGGTTCTGAGCTAGTGTAGGCTAGCGTGTTGTAGTTCACGTTCTCAACGTATGCGCCGTACAACTCAAATGTTTCTATAACATTTGGTGCGCTCGCTCCGTTACCACCGTCTAGCATTTCAATTCTACCTGTGAATTTGTAGTCAATTCCACTTGCCGCACTCGACTGTTCAAAGAAGTCAAACTGTTTCTGTATCTGTTCACCAACTAGTTTAGTAACTGAGTTGTTGACGTCATCTCTCAATGTGATCGTTATTGGATCCCAAGTGTGTTTACCTGCGACATAAACTTTTGAGTTGTACACGTCTAATGTTACTGTGTCAAAAGTAAGGCTTGGTCTTGTGATATCGATAACCTGTTTCGTAAGTTCTGATCTCGGTGTTGATACTCCAAAGTTCTCCAGGATCGCTCTGAAACGATACTGTAGTTTTGGCATCAATAATCCCTGTGATGCCGAACTCTGATCGTTCGCTAAAGGTACTGTGAATTTTGATAAAGTTGATATTGCCATTTGTTTCTCCTATCTATTTATTCCAAAATTAGTTCCCTAAATTTGCAATCTCTCCTGTGTTTTTGATTCTTAGTGGAATGTAAATGAACTCAACAGATTTGATTGGCTCAATCGCTATGTCCACGTACAGTTCGTTCCTGTCTATCCTTGTAGGTGTGTTGTTGGTGTCATCACAGACTACTAGGAAGTCATACAACGCTCTCTGACCAACAAGCTCTAGCAAGAATGACTCGATCGCTTGTTTGATCTCGTTCCTTGTCAGCTCATCGTTTGGCTCAAAGATGAATGGTTTGGCTATTGCGTCCAGTTGTGATCTCAGATACACTGCCAATCTTGATACGTTAATTCTGTCCAATGCTGAACTTGACGCAGTCTTGGTCAGGTTACCAAAGTTCACGATGCCCGCTCCTGAGAAGAACGTGATCGGGTTCACTTTGACTTCATGCATCGAGTCTCTCACTGACTCCGTAACAGATATTGTTTGGAACTCTCCAGACGAGGCATTTATGTAACCCACTGCTGTGGCGTTGTCTACAACACCTCTCCTTGTGCCCGCTGGTGCGAACCATGGGAAAGCGATGTTGTCGTTGTTGGCTAAAGTTCTCATCATCATGTGTGATGCTGGAACCACAATCGATTTGCCTGTGTTGTCTGTGGTCAATCCTGATGGGTAGAACACTCCCAGATAATCACTCGAGCTCACAAGTCCGTCCTCACCGTTGTCCAGTGCTGACGCCGTGTTGTTGGCCCAGTTCTGTATCGCTGTGGATGTGCCCGCCAATCTCAATGGTGTGTCACCTACCACGAACGCAGTGTTGTTCCTGTCCGTGTTTAGGTTTATTAGATTCTGAATCACTTCTGGATATCCAGGACAAGCGATAACGTTGAATCCCCTTTGGTCTTCTCTGATTGCTTGGTTTGTGTCTATCTCAGATTTCAACTGCTCGACGATGACCTGTCTCTGTGCTTTCCTTCCGAAAGTGCCAGAACCGTCCGCATTATTGCTAGACTTTGTCACCCATCTGTCTGGGTAGTAAGTGCTAACAGACTGGTTGTTGAATCTGATGTTACCTAGACCTGCTGAAAGTGATCCAGGGTATTTGGTCGTTGTGATGTAACTGTTCTTGTATTCCTTGACGTTGTAACCAGAACGTCTCGTGTTCCATAACAGCATACCCTGTGGGTAGTTGTCTGGGTTCGGAGCGTCTGGATCTAGGAAGTTGTCACTCAACAGGTTCTTGATCGTTGAAGGTGTGCCCGCCGCTGTTGATGTTCCCGCCGCTTTGTCAGTTGAAGTGTGCCATCTGGCGTCAGCAAACACGATACCGTCTTCTGTGGTCTGGTCTGTTTTGTCAACCAACACCCATGCCGCGCCTGTCGTGGTCACTGCCACTTGGTTCGCTGTGTTGTTTGAGCTCAATGTCGTTGATGTGTTGTATTTGTAAAGTTTTGGATAGTTCTCGAGATCACTGGTGTCGATCCAAAGGTCACCGTTTTTCAAAGCAGTTCCGTCTGACTGTGTGGTAGGTGCTGTTGCTCTGAACAAAGGTCCATTAGGATCTGTTTGATCTGCCGAGCTAGCCTTGTAGTATGGTGACGTAGTGTCTAAGTATGACACCCATGTCGTGCCGTTATGGACCATTATGTCCGCCACGTCTGAGTTGGTGTCGTACCAAAGTGTGCCATCGGCCGGTTCATTGGTCGGAGCACTCACTGATGCTGTGTAGCTCAATCTCTTCCAGTTTGTGGCCACTAGACCTGTGTTGGCGCTTGAGTCGATTGTGTCACCGCTTGGTATCTTGTATAAGTTATCAATTAGTGTAGAACTGTTCGCTGTGTATGAACCATAAGCATGAGCGTTGGTTGTAAAATCAAAACCTGCGTCTGATAATGGGGTTCCGTTCTCGCCATCAAACATCCTGAATTCACCACCTAGTAAGTGTTCAAGAACAATCTCACCAGTTGATAATTTAGATGCCCTGATGTTGATAAGTTCAGTGGTAGATGTTGCCAAAGCACTCGCATTTACTTTTGCGTTAACCGCCGCAACAAAATCATCTGCTGTTGTTCCACCTAATGTTATTGTAATCGCAGAACTTAGAGCCGCTTGGTTCTTCCTTGATTCCTTGATAGTGAATGTTTCTCCACTAACGAAACTCGGTGAAGTGTTTTTACTTGTAATTTTTGTAACACCGCCTTCGTATCTGAACAGTTGGAAGTTTCCCACGTTTGGTGTTGAATCATTGGCGTCGTTGTTTGTAATAAACTCTTCCGTGATGTTGTACTGTGCGTACAGAGTCCCAACGGTCAGGTTTGCTCCACCACCCGCGGCATCTAGGTTGTAGATCGCTGAATGATTATTTGCGTAGAGTGGGCTGGCCACTGTAGAGAAGCTCGCACTCGATGTGCTGTAGACTTTGGCAACAATGTTTGCACCACTATTAGCAGAAGTTGTCTTGAACCACACAGAACCATTAGGTCTGTCTTCGTCTGCTGTCTTCCAGGTCGGTCTGTTGGTGTGTTTGTCCTGTAGGAATTTAGCACCGTTGTATTCG
>Ga0222715_10006287_pt1 | contig 10052 bp, 11 predicted proteins | sample C33_9DmetaG_FD_165056 | JGI IMG/M metagenome (GOLD analysis project Ga0222715, IMG submission 165056) | Estuarine water microbial communities from San Francisco Bay, California, United States - C33_9D | ecosystem: Environmental > Aquatic > Marine > Unclassified | place: USA: California... | reverse complement strand
CCATTGTGGTATAACCCCTAAACCTAAACCTCCTACCAAAACATTCTGATAGCTTGAGGTAAAGTCTGAACAGAAGTATTCAGCATATCCGTTATCATGGTATGTCCAATCATCGTTCCATACAAAGTGTACACTACCAGATATCTTTTTTATCTGGAAATGATTTCCTGTGACTTCTGTTATGTTATCGTAAGGTAAATATCCCATCTATATCTGTTTAAAAGTTACACTCTATACAAGGTCCTGACCATGTTGTTCCTGTCCAGTATCTGGCGAAAGAACTATCTGATACCCAGTATGCTGTTGATTCTTGAGATGAACAGTTTGAATCTAAACCGTAGTATACCGTTGAAGTACAAAGATCGGTGGTGTTAAAGTAATGTGTACCTCTCTTAAGAGCATTACAAGCATCAGCTGCTGTTCCTGTTGATGTTCTTGCTACAAACGTTATACCGTTACAAACTGCTGCTGTAGTAGTTGTTGTAGTTGTAGAAGTTGTAGTTGGTGCTATACAAGGTCCTGTTATCGTATAATCTGTAAACGCTGAGTATACCGCTGTACCTAAAGTCCAACACTGTCCAGATCCATCGTTAACAAAAACTTCTTCTCCTGAGTTATAAGATCCTAAAGGTCCTACATATCCTAAAGCACCACCATCATTTCTTTCTGCTGTCCAAACATTTGGTGCCAACGTTGTAGTCGTTGTAGACGTAGACGTAGTCGTTGGAGTAGATGTCGTACTTGTTGTAGTTGTAGATGTAGAAGTAGTTGTTGGTTGTTCACTACATCCTGACTGTCCGCTTACCAATTGTGTGCTTACACACAACGTTCCTGGAGTCGTTGTACCTGGTGTGTTATCCCATATAAAGTAATTCCCTGTGAATATGTTGACATATCTTTGAGAAGCCTGTTGTGGTGCTATACTTGTATAACATTGTCCATCTCCTAACTCACATGGATCCAACTTATAGTATAACGTTCCAGATGTTGTACTTGTTGTAGTTGTAGATGTTGAGGTAGTTGTTGTAGGAGGTACCGTAGTACTTGTTGTTGTTGTAGTTGTACATGGTCCTGCCAACGTTACAAATACTCCTGTACCAGAAGGTGTTGGACGAGCACAAATTAAACCAACCTGCTCATAAGCTATGTTAAACTGATCTGGATCACCAGCACATGTTGTATAGAATACTGTACATCCACCTGGACTTAAACACTCTACCTCATACTCATAACATCCTGTTGGATCTAACGTTGTGGTTGTTGTAGTTGTAGATGTTGTGGTAGGTTCTGGTCCACATCCTGCCCATACAAAGTTGATAGCATATGATAACGAACCTCCTTGACGTTGTACAGTTCCTTCACAAGCACAGAAGTCTGGTGTTGAACTATCTGGTAGAACAACTTGATCTACTTGTAAACTTCCAGAACAATCTAAGTACTGGTATGTTAAGTTTTGACTTAGATCGAAGTTATCGATGTTATATGTGTAACAGTTAGCACATGTTGTTGTGGTTGTTGTTGTAGATGTAGAAGTTGTTGTGGTTGTTGGAGCTCCACAAACGATAGACCATTCTACAGCATCGTTTATAGGTGATACAGGATCAGCATTTCCATACTCGATTCTTACAACTCTGTTAGCTGTATTTGACCACGTAAATCCAGAATTACCTGTTGAAGGTGTGTTTAAACTTGTACCCCATGGTCCTGAATAGTTTGCTGTACCTTGCCATCCTGAAGTATAATCTAAGCTACCGTTACTATAAAGGTTTAACCTGTTTGGTCTATCAAGAACAGCCCAGTATAAGGTGTTGCCTGCTGGATCTGTTGAACAAACTGGATAATCAGCATAGAAACCATACGCTGTTGAACCGGTTGTAAACTGAATTGTACCAGAACCACAACTGTAACATGCCAGTGTTGTTGTAGATGTTGTGGTAGAAGTACTTGTTGTCGTCGTAGTTGTAGGTACCGTAGTAGTTGACGTTGTTGTACTTGTACTTGTAGTTGTTGACGTTGTTGTACTTGTAGTTGTACTTGTTGACGTAGACGTTGTTGTTGTGGTCGGTGCTGTAGTTGTACTTGTGGTTGTAGAAGTACTTGTTGTCGTAGTTGTAGGAGGAACAGGTATGTTTGAATAATACGCAGGATATAAACGTATAAGTTCTACCGTAGCTACATCGTTATCAGAAATGTTAAAACCGCTAATCTTGTTGATGCGGTATAATTGGTCTTTTATAAAGATTTTATCGTTAAGCCTTATGTCCTTATACTCCTCTTTATCGAACTGGATGTCTAAGGTTATCTTTTTGTTCTCATCCCAGTATAAACTATCGATGTATGTTTTCCAATATTTTGTATATGCTGTTTTACCAGTTAACAAGTTTACACCACCGGTGAAAGGAACATAGGTGTTGTTAAAGTGTAAATCGTTGGTAGTCCCTGTAACAGAGGGTATCTGTGATATGTTCGATAGGGTAGAGTACGTTCCTGTTACCTGAATATTATTTACCGGGAGACCTATGTAAATAGGACCTGGTAGAGAATTGGAAGCTTTATATCCTATACGAGGTTTGAATTTATATGACTTTTGTTCAGCATTTTCAAACTTGTATAAATGAGGAAATACAAAACCAGAAGCCAGGTTAAGGTTAAAGGTTGGGTTACCTTCAGCATCTATACTTCCTGATTGTATCTCTGAACCTAATACTGTAGGAGCAAACAAAGTACCTATTTTTTTCTGTCCTTGTGATATGTTGTTTTCTGATAAAAGACGTAAGGTACCGTATTGGTAGTTTGGTGTATCATCTATAGCAACTTTTGAGAATCTATCTGTATCATCTATGTTAGATAATCTTAACTCTCTTTGTTGTTCAGATACGGTATGTCTTATACCTACCCTTGTAGCTGTTTCAAACTTTCTTGTCCAATCTACAGTTCTACCCTGTAACATCCATTCATCGAACGTGTCTATCGATATCTTTCCGTTTTCGTTATATACTGGTGTAAGAACAAGATTAAACTGTTCTATGAGACCTTTTAAGATATCTAAACTTTTTGTTTGACTATCCCATTGGTTGGCCATGTTAACGGTTATATCCTCGTATGTAGTTGGAGCAGCACTGTTAGGTAAAGACCATGTAGATTGGTAAGCAAAAGATTGTACCGTAGATCCACCATAGAAAGCTGTTAACCTACATGTTATAACATCACCGGAATTTAAAGCATATGTTTGTGCTGGTAAGGTTTGTGTATAAGGAAAAGGATCTGAAGTTGAAAATTGTTCTACATCATATTGTCCTATAGCTACCCCGTTTCTAAAAAACTGTAGCTGAAACTGTACAGGAGAGTTACCAGCATTTACAGGGTTCTGAATATACTTGAACGTAGCAGACATGGTATAGTTACCTGTTACCGGAACTGAGTATGAATTTGTACCGTTGTTAAAGTTACCTCCTGGGTCTGTTATAGCAGTATTGTTTATAACATAAGATGTACCAGAATTCATAGAAGGGAAAATAAACCCTCCATCAGCTTCTAAACCGTTAAACTGAGCATCACCTGCTCCTAAACCTTCTGTTGCTTTAGGTAAGATATATAAGTTATCAAAATCTGATCCTGTAACAAAAGATCCTGTATAGGTAAAACTTACCTGTTCAAATAAAACATCTAACGTATCCTTAACTCTAACGGCAGGTAAAAATTGTTTAGCTGACATAGGAGTATTTGTAGATGTGATATACCCATCTGTTGTTCCTGTAGCTACTCTTGGTATGTTAGGAAAGTCTGCTTTAGAATCAGATCCAAAGTCACATAAAGGATAAAATATAGATCCAGATAAAAGGTTACCTGACCAACTATCTACGATGGAGGCTGAAGTTAACGTATGTGTATATGCTGACCAATCTCCTTCAGCTATAAGTTTGGTAGCTATGGCATCTTTAAATTGTACAACCTGATCTGATAGCTGTACTTTATAAACATGGAAACCAGCTTGATCGGTTAAAGCTTCTAACAATAGTAACTGCCCTTGTATAAGCGTCTCTCCGTCATAGATAACATAAGCCTGTATGGTATTATAGAAAGCAGGTATATCTGTTGCTCCTATCTCATAAGCATGTTTAAAAAACTTGTTGTTGTTTTTTGTACCCGGTAAATCAAATGTTTGAGATCCTACTCCAAAGAAAGAACCTATTCTATCGTTTTCAACAGCAGAAATATCCAACCTAAGAGGTATGTTACCCTCTACATCTAAATCGTAGGTTGTACCTTGATGTACTACTCTTAGGATAATATCTGCCATCTATCGTGCGATTCTTGGGTTAGCGTATCTGTATTGTATCTCGTATTGGAAAGCCTTTTGAGATCTTATGTTGGTATTGTGTGTATATGTAGCGTTTGTTATCTCAACAGGTACCATGATAGATCCTTGTTGTATAAAAACTTCTGGTGATTCTATCATCTGTGATACCCATTCAGCTTCGTTTTGTAAAAGGTAAGGTGTAGATACAGAGTAATCGTCTGTATATCTTACGTTATAAGTATCTGTACCTCTTCTGTTTACGTTATATGGTGATGTAGCGGATGAATAATCTACAAAAGGTTTTAAAATGTTTTTTCTGTCTACAGATGTATTCTTTTTCTTTGGTAGGTTAAATCCATAGTAGTCCCAAAACCCGTAGTTGTTGATAAAAGCAAAGTTTATCCTATCATAGTTACAATCCTCTTCTACAGGTACAGATATAGATCTTCCGTTATATGTTATAGTCTTATCACTTGATGGTGTAAGAACAAATTGTTTAAATTGTCCGGCAGGAACACTTCCTCCTTGACCTCCTGTTATAGATACAGTCTTAGATGTTGCTGTACCGTTAAAAGCTGTTACAGAAAAGATATCTGTAGATGATACCGGTATGTTGGAAGGTCTATCTGTTAAAAGAACAGCACTACCGCTATCCAGCCAGTTATATGATATACCGTTGTTTGGATCTACTATACCAGGAAATACTTCTATGTTATCTGTTGCCAGGTTAGGATAAACAGTTACAGAAGAAGAAGGAGATGTACCGTACTCTTCTCCAAACTTTATATCAAAGGTTTGTACAGAAGTTACAGGTGTAAAATTATCTGAAGTCCAAGATAGATCGTATTCAAGATAATCGTTTAAGATTCTGGAAGGATCAAATACACCGACACCGGCCGGGTTAGGATATTGTTTAACTCTTGTTAAGATGGTACTTCCTTGAACAACATCCATCACAAATTGGAATTGTGGTGAGGTATATGCTGAAGAAGAAACTACATATACAAGGTTTGTATACGTTACGTTTGGATTGGTCGGTTGTTGTACTATACTATAAGCCATCTTATCCTAAGGTTATATCTGTTAATTCTTGACCTATCATAACCCCTACCGTACTCAGACCGGCTTCCATAAGAAGATCTACTCCTCTTGTATCCATCACCTGTGAAATCGAACTACCTATAAAAGGTTTAGGTTTTAAACCCTTCTGTGCTATAGATATTCTTACAGGTAAAGGCAAACCTGATTGTTTTGATATGATAGGAGATTTAAACTGTCCTTGTGGAAAAATAGACTTAGGGTTACGATTGTATTTACTCTTTGTACCTTTAACCCCGCTGTCTAAATAATTCCCATACTCGTTCATGGTTCTTACAAGCTGGGTACCCTCTGGTGTTGTCTTTACGGTGTATTCTATAGAGTTAGATAAAGCACCTGTACCGGAGGTTTGTTCCTGAATGGTTCTACCCATCTCTCCTTTAAGAAGTTCTCCTATCTTATATAAGGCATCTTTTATGGTCATAGCTGTGGGTAGTTACAGTAATCTAAAGCGAAAGGTGTGATAACATTTACGTTAGCCATCCATCCATAAACTCTATCTTGAAAGGCTTCGTTTACAGGTGTGGCTGAATTCATCACCACTTCATATGTTTGTTGTCTTTGTGTTGTACCAACGTTAAACCATGCCATAAGATCCCAAAGGTATTGTTCTGTGTTAGATACAACGTCTAAGTTTGAACCTCCTGATACTCTTGGTACATCAAGACTATAAAGTTCAAAAGTTAAAGTTCTTTGGTTAGGTGCTTGTAAGGTACCCATAGGTCTTAAAAAGACATAAGGATATAACCGGTTAACGGCTGAAGCATCTAAGTAGTCTATAGTTCCAGAATCAAAAGATGCTATCTGTAGATGGGCATCACAGGCAGCTTGGAACTGTTCTACAATTTGTCTATAGGTAAGGTTTTGTGCCATCGGTTAAAGACTATCTACGATGTGTTTATGAATCATAAGGTTAGCAGCAATACGGTTGTTATCGAATCCTTTTGCTCTAAGTTCTTCTATCTTTTGTTTTAAGAAATCATCTACATGTGGTTTGATAACCTCATCTAAAATGGTTTGTTCAGATTCTAACTCACGTGCTACAAAGCTTTCTGTTTGTTCTGTTTTCTTTTTAGCCATAATTTAGTTTTTTGGTTTACGTCCTGTTCTCGGTTTTCCTTTAACCGCTGAAGGTATATCACCTATCTGGTTTCCTACCTCTTTTACAGCATCAACTACGTCTTTGACTTCTTCTTTTACCCTTTCGACTCTTTCTTCAAGTTCGTCTGGGATGAAATCACCGTCTTTGTCTGTTAATTTACCTACCTTGTAAGCATATAGAAGAGATATACCAGCTATAACGAGGATACCTACTATAATATAAATTGTTGTCATACGGTTTGTATTTGTTATATAAATAAGATCATACACGAAAAAAGTACCACCTATCTTTGTCTAACCATCTGCATGGCTCTTTTGTGTTGTTTATCAAGCTCTTGGTTATAGTCTTTATCTATCTCCAAATAGTTTAAAACCGTTATATAGTTGACATCCGTGATGGCTTTGTCTCCTGTAATGTTAAGAATGTTGGAGTTAGAGAGCTTGTAGATAGTCCCCCACCAGCCCCAATGTTCTCCGAAAGATTTTCCAGATAGTGTTTCATCAACATCTTCGTCTCCTTCTTCGACAAAAGGTTGTTCAAAGATAGAGTAGTTGTTAAGTACAGATTTACGGTACCCAAAAAAAAACCTACAGCACCCAGCAGGATGTGTACAGGAAAGTCTTTAAAAGATATCTCTCTTTTCTTTCTGGTATTACTATCATACTTCTCTACATCGTAGTAATCAAACACGTTATCTACACTGTTGTTTACCATCCTTAACTTCTGTTTAACGGTAAACGATAAACTTTCAAAGTTATGGTTTGTTACAGGTCGATACAGTATAGCACATATCTTGTGTAGGTTGGTTTCAAAGTCTTTTGTTAGGTTTTCTAAATCAACCATCTCTCCAAGTGTGGCTTTGTTCATATGGGCGTATCCATATAAGGTATCGTTCCATTCTATCAGACTGTGAAACTCTTTATCTGGTGAGGCTATGTTTTGAAACTTTGTAGATATCTCTTTTAGAGAATTTAAATCCCAAGAACCTACCTCTTCTTTATCGTATTTGGTTACGGCAGATACCAATGTTATAAGTTTTTCAAAGTTGCTATCTCCTTTATACGAGTTCATCTTTTGATACTGCCCTACGGTTAGGTATGGTGGTAAATCAAATGTTATGGTTTTTTTCATATGTTATATTGGACCTCCAAAGGAAGGTTTTAAGTTTGTTTTTATACCTTTTATAGTTATAGGTTTTCTATCCATGAATTTTACCCTGCTATAGTTACACATCATAAGGCTATCTACATAATCATCATGTCCTCCTGGACGATGTGAGAAGGTAAGTTTACCGTTGTTAGATAATTTGTATGTATATGATCCTAACTCTTCATGTAACTCCGGACATAACTCTATGGTGGGTAATTCTACCGTTTGTGTTTCTATATCAGATATAAGTTTACGTACCATCTCGGTTTTGTTATCTTGGGTGGTATAAAATTCTTTTACCTTTCTAAACTTAGGTTGTATAAGGTCATGTAAACCTCTACCCACACCGTTACATTCTATATACCCACCTACGACGTTATACTGTAACATAATGTTAGAGAACGTGTCTGCCACCTGTGTTATGTTTACCTTATTTAGAGCCTCTATCCATAAGACTTTACCCATAGGAGACATAACCGTAAGTACAGACATATCATCAGATAAACCTGTATCTATTCCTATGAAAGCATCTACCTTTCTGGACTTATCATACATACCTATAACAGATACTTTGTCTATACCTACAAACACATCTGAAGAAGCATCTGTAAATTCGGCAAGGTATTCTTGTTTGAAGATGTCTGGTGGTAAACTTTGTTTAGCCTCTTCTATAAGGGTTTGGTTTATGTAAGGACATTCTGTTAACGGTATTTTAAACGATATCGTGTCGCTCTCGTTAGATAATCCTTTTGTGTACCATCCATAAAAGAAGTTCTTTCCTCTTGGGGTAGAGATAAGGAGACACTTTTTACCGTTAGGGTTAAGTGTTGGTAAGATAGCCGTTTGTATAGACATCTCTTTGTGAAAGGCAGCCTCATCGATAACGATATAGTTAAATCTAAAACCACGTATACTATCCGGACTATCAGATGAAAGGAATTTTATAGATGAACCGTTTACAAAGTTAACTATAAGTTCCATCCTGTTAGAAGATGATATAAGATCTTTAGAAGCGTTAACCATAGTATCATATACCGATCTTGCTTGACCATATACCGGACTTATCCAAGCTCCTTTCTGGTTCTTTGTATTTAACACCCAGTATAAAAGCATGTTTATAGCCATCAAGGTCTTACCTGATCCTCTGGGACTGGCTACAACACCAAACAGATGGTCTGATGTTAAGAAGTTATCTATGACTTCTTTTTGTTTGGGAAAGGGTGTAAACAGTTTAACGTTCATCTAATCTGCCTTGTATCGCTTTTATTTCTGCCTCTATAAGTTTTAATCTTGTTGTAAAACCTTTATATGCTGTTTCTAAATGATATATCCTGTTTAAAAGTATATCTAAGTCTTTATCATTCATCACCAAACGTTATGTGGATATCTCCTTTAACGTTAGCATCTATCTCTTGTTTTATAATTTCGTTACCTGTATAACGGTATATCATCTTAACAGCATCTGATCTTACCTTTGGATTTTCATCTCCAAGAAGACGTATAAGTTCTTGTGTGGCTGGTGTTAGTTGTTTCTCTAACAGTTCCTTCCAAGAGTCTTTATGTTGCTGTGATGCCTTTACAAAATAAGCTGTATACTGTTGTTCGGATTTATCTCCGTATTCTTTATGACAGTATTCTATCCATTCCTTATGTCCAAAGTTTGTGTTGCTGTTAAACCTTAGATCATAACATGTTCTTATTCTGTTTTCTGTTTCGGCTTTTGTAAGTTTATCTCCAGCCATCGTTTTATATATTTTTTATATGTTCAAACATACCTATAAATAGGCAGGGGTAGGTTTAAAGTTCATCATAGAAGTTATATGAATATTTCCATCCTTTTTGTTTATATCTCTTCTGAAGCTTTTCTATATCGTGTTCCCATCCAAACTCTTCAAACAAATCTGTAGATCTTAGGTTGTTGCTGTTAAAACAATGTAAGATGTTTAACCTTGTTATAGAACAAGATAATATTCTGATGGTATGTGTATTTATAAGTCTTGCGTAAGAAGTATATGCCAGATGTGTTCTACCATCTACCGTGGTTATTTGTCTCCACTCTTCTTTGGGTAAAACAATTTGTTTAACCACATCCTCCCTAAAGTCATCCACAGGACCGGATACATCGTAAAGATCAACCGTAGGTAAGTCGTTATATATAATATGTTGGGCTTTTTCGTAAAACTCATCCGTTAGATAGCTTCTTTTCATTCTGTAACCAGTTGTCGTATAACACGTGGACGTTATCTGCCATAGATCTGAATTGACAGGAACAGTCTCTTTTTTGTATTTGTTCTTTGTTTGTAAGTATTCTTTCCGTCTCATAGTATACTGCCAGGGTTTCACCTCTTATGGTTCTACCTCTATGAATAGGAAATACCTCTAAAAGGTAATTTTTATCTTTAT
>Ga0222715_10006286_pt1 | contig 10054 bp, 7 predicted proteins | sample C33_9DmetaG_FD_165056 | JGI IMG/M metagenome (GOLD analysis project Ga0222715, IMG submission 165056) | Estuarine water microbial communities from San Francisco Bay, California, United States - C33_9D | ecosystem: Environmental > Aquatic > Marine > Unclassified | place: USA: California... | reverse complement strand
CTAGGAGTGTTTCTTCCGCTTATTGCAGTTAACTGTGCAATTTTAGGTGGTTCTCTTTTTATGCAAGAAAGAGCATATAGTAATATTACTGAGGCAGTTGTATTTGGTGTTGGATCTGGAATTGGTTGGTTTTTAGCTATTGTTGGTATTGCTGCAATCAGAGAAAAAATTAGATACTCTCATGTTCCTCCAGCATTGCGTGGTTTAGGAATAACTTTTATAATTACTGGATTAATGGGAATTGCATTTATGAGTTTTATGGGAATTAAATTATAATTAAATGATTATTTTAAGTACACTAAAAGTAATAAGTAGTATTTCAGTTTTTCTGTTGTTAATTTTAACTCTGATTACTGTTATTTTATTCGTTAAAACTAAACTTTCTCCCTCTGGAAAAATAAAAATAATGATCAATGGGGAAAAGGAAATTGAAGTTGATGGTGGAAGTACATTATTAACAACATTAAGTAATGAAGGAATTTTTCTTCCCTCTGCTTGTGGTGGTGGTGGTACTTGTGTACAGTGTACTTGTCAAGTAAATTCAGGAGGAGGTGGTATATTACCTACGGAGGAGCCTCATTTTTCAAGAAAAAAGATTGCTAATAACTGGAGACTTGGTTGTCAGGTTAAGGTTAAGGAAGATATGGATATTACAATACCGGAGGAGGTTTTTGGTGTAAAAGAATGGGAGGCGACTGTTGTTTCTAATTACAATGTTGCTACATATATCAAAGAATTTATTGTTGAAATTCCACAAGATATGGAATATTTAGCTGGTGGTTATATTCAAATAAAAATACCAGAAGGTGAAGTTAAATTTTCTGAAATGGATATTGCTGCACATCCACAAGATCATCCAGGAGAACCTAAAAAATTTGAAAAAGATTGGTCTGAAGGTCCTTACGCTATGCGGAATTTAGTAATGCGTAATGATGAGGAAATAGTCAGAGCTTACTCTATGGCTTCATACCCTGCTGAGGGTAAAAGAATTATGCTAAATGTTAGAGTTGCAGCACCTCCTTGGGATAGAGCCAAAAATACATGGGCAGATATTAACCCTGGTGTTGCTTCTTCTTTTATATTTGGATTAAAAGAAGGTGAAAAAGTAACCATTTCTGGTCCTTATGGAGAATTCTTTATAAATGATTCAGATGCTGAAATGTTATATATTGGTGGTGGAGCTGGTATGGCTCCTATGCGTTCCCACTTATACGAGTTATTCAGAACTATTAAAACTGGAAGGAAAGTTACTTTCTTTTATGGTGGAAGATCTAGAGCTGAGCTTTTCTATATTCATTATTTTAGGGATTTAGAAAAAGATTATCCAAATTTTAAATTTCACTTAGTCCTATCTGATGCTCTACCTGAAGACAACTGGGTGGAGAAAAAAGATCTTAATGATCTTAATGGTGATGGTTTTTCAGGTTTTGTACATCAAGTTGTTATTGATAAATTTTTAAATAATCATGAAGCTCCTGAAGATTTAGAACTATATTTTTGTGGTCCACCACTAATGAATCAAGCAGTTATTAAAATGGCTGATGATTGGGGTATTCCTGATGAAAATGTTCGTTTTGATGATTTTGGTGGCTAAGCCATTTATTTAATCATATTATAAATTCTTATACATTCTACTGCCTGTTTTACGTCATGTACTCTTAAGATTTTTGCGCCATTCAACAAGCTAATTGTATTTGCTATACTAGTTCCATTTAGAGCTTTTTCCGCCGATGTTTCAAGTAAGTTATAAATCATTGATTTTCTTGACAATCCAGCTAGTATTGGTAAATTAAGTTCTCTAAACCTTTTGAGGTTTTTAAGGATTTCATAATTATGCTCTATTGTTTTTCCAAAACCAAATCCTGGATCAATAATTATCTTTTTAAATCCTTTTGTGTTTAGATATTTAACTTTTTGCTCAAAAAAACTAATAATATCAGAATTTACATCTTCATATTTTGGATTGACCTGCATATTTTTAGAATCTCCTTGCATATGCATCATTATATAAGGAACATTTAAATTTATTATTGTTTCAAACATTTTTAAATCCTTTTCCCCGGCACTAATATCATTTATTATGTGTGCTCCATTTTTGATGCATTCTTCTGCTACTTTAGCTCTAAAAGTATCTATTGAAATTTTTAAATTTCTGGTGTTTTTTTGAATTAGCTTTATTGCAGGTAATAATCTTTCTAATTCTATTTTTTCAGAAACAGGAGTTGATCCAGGTCGTGAAGATGAAGCACCAATATCAATTATTTTAGCACCTTCTTTTTCAATTTTTTGAGCCTGTTTGATGATGTTTTCTTTAGTTAAAAACTTTCCTCCATCAAAAAAAGAATCTGTTGTAATGTTTAATATTCCCATTACAACTGGTGTTGAAAAATCAATATAATTAGTTTTGTCTTTTGCTATTTTTGACACTTTAAATATTTTATATTTAAACTTTGATTAAAATTTGATTATATGAATGAAACAATTGTTGAATATGATTCAATAATAAAAAAATGTGAGGACATTTTTGCAAAAAAAATGAAAGATTATGGTAGTGCCTGGAGAATTCTTAGAATTAGTTCTTTAACAGATCAAATTTTTATAAAAGCTCAACGTATAAGGAGCATTGAAAGTAAAGGAGTTCAGAGAATTGATGAGGGTATAATAAATGAATTTATTGGAATTGTAAATTATTCTGTGATTGGTTTAATTCAAATTGATTTAGGTGTATCTGAACAACCTGAAGATCTAAAATATGAGAAAGTAATGAACTTATTTAATAAGCATATACTTGCCTCTAAGGATTTAATGATTAATAAAAATCATGATTACGGAGAGGCATGGAGAGATATGCGCGTTAGTTCATTAACTGATCTTATCTTACAAAAGTTGTTAAGAGTTAAACAAATTGAAGATAATAACGGAAGTACAATAATGTCTGAAGGTATTGATGCAAATTACCTTGATATGCTAAATTATGCTGTTTTTGCACTTATTAAATTAAACAAATAATTCATGAAGAATATTACCTTAATTTCAAGATTACTAATATCTGCCTTGTTTCTTTTATCTGCGATAGCAAAGCTTTACCCAACTCCATTATATGGTATTACAAAGGTATTTGAAGAAGGACAATTAATACCTATGGGTTTTAGTGAGGATTTTGCTCCTTTTTTATCTAGGTTAATTATTGGTTTTGAGTTTTTTATTGCATTTGTTATTCTCCAAACTCATTATATTAAAAAGCTAATTATTCCATCAACTATTTTATTATTAATAATATTTAATGTTGATTTAGCTTTAGATATTTTTGTTGGAAATGATGAAAACTGTGGTTGTTTTGGTCAATTAATTCCAATGACTCCATCTGAAGCATTTATTAAAAATATTTTTACAATACTCTTGTTAATCTTTATTTATAGAAATGTGAATGATAAGAAAGAAAGTAATTTCTTATTACTTCTGAATGGTTATTTAATAATTTCTGTTCTAATGTTCTCATTATTGCCAATCGCTACGAATTCAAGTAGTAAGCAGGTTTCTTCATATTCTACATATGTAAATGAAGACTTTAATATCAATGATGGAAAAAAAATATTATGTTTTTTTGATGCCGGTTGTGAGCACTGTATGGATGCCGCAAAATCACTAACAGAAATTGCAAATAATTCAATAGAATTTCCAGATGTACATATTATATTTTCAGATACAGAAGAAGGTAAGATACCTGATTTTCTAAAATATTCTGGAAAGGAATATTCATACCAAATAATGGAGTTTTATAACCCTGACGATGAAATAAACAGTTATTTAGAAGTTTTGGGTTATGAATATGAAAATCCTGTTGTCATATATTATAATAATGGAAATCAAATGAGATTTTACGATGGTACAGGTACTAATGAATACGATGCAAAGGATTTTGAAAGTTTATTTAATTAATATTTAATTACTTGTTTAATTATCTTATTAAAAAATTATTTTATTCAGTTCTTGTAATATTTGGAGTTCTTACTATAGTTTTTTTCTTATTTAATGTTCTTCCTGGTGATCCAGCACGCATGATGCTTGATAAAAGAGAAGATTCAAAACAGCTAGAACTTATAAAAAAGAAGTATGGTTTTGACAAGCCTATATATGTTCAATATTTATATTATCTGAATGATCTCTCTATCATTTCTTTTCATAATAAATCTAAATCATCTTTCACATTTCTAGATGATAAAAAATATAATGCGGTTAAAATTTTTGATTTTAAAAAATATAATGTTGTTGCAAAGTCACCTTATTTACGAACTTCATTTGTTAAATCTAATTTAAAAGTATCTTCAATAATAAAATCAACTTTTCCAAATACCTTTTTATTAGCATTTTTAGCAATTTTATTTGCTCTTATTTTTGGTTTGATTTTTGGAGTTTTTTCTGCTCTAAATAAAGATTCAATTATTGATAAATCTATCATTTATTTTTCTGTTCTTGGAATGGCACTACCTTCTTTTTTTAGTGCTATACTTATTGCTTGGGTATTTGGTTACCTACTAAATGCCTACACAGGTCTATCTATGACTGGTAGTTTATATGAAATTGATGATTATGGTATTAGCAGAACTATACAATTTAAGAATGTTATTTTACCAGCTTTAACTCTTGGTATAAGACCCCTTGCAGTTATTATACAACTATGTCGAAGCTCATTGTTAGATGTATTATCAATGGACTATATTCGTACGGCAAAAGCAAAAGGTCTTAACAAGTTTGTTGTGGTATTTAAACATGCTCTACGTAATTCTCTAAATCCAGTTGTGACAGTTGTCTCTGGATGGTTTGCTTCTTTATTAGCTGGTGCGGTTTTTGTAGAGTATATTTTTGCATGGAATGGATTAGGGAAAGAAATTGTTGACGCTTTAAATAATATGGATCTACCTGTAGTTATGGGTTCAGTTATTTTTATTTCAATGATTTTTGTGATAATTAATATTTTAGTTGACTTAATATATGCTTGGGTAGATCCTCGCGTTAGAATAGAATAATTTATGAGAAAAAAAATAGTAGCTGGTAATTGGAAAATGAATCTTAATTACGACGAAGTTTGTTCACTTGTTGATGAAATTTTAAAATTGTGTTCAAGTGATGATAATGTTGAAGTGATTTTATCTCCACCATTTGTATACTTAGATAAAGTTATAAGATCTTGTGCAAATCATGATCATGTTTTTATAGCTAGTCAAAACTGTAGTGAATACAATAACGGTGCATATACAGGAGAAGTCTCCGCAGGGATGTTAAATTCATTGGGTGTTAATTATGTTATTATTGGTCATTCTGAACGTCGTTCTATCTTTAATGAATCCAATGAAAATTTGAATTTTAAAATTACTCAAGCACTACAAAATAATTTAAAGATTATTTTTTGTTGTGGAGAAAATATTGAACAAAGAGAATCAGGTGAGTATTTACAAGTTATAAGAAAGCAGTTAGAGGAAACTATTCTTTCTTTAGATCAAAATAGTTTAAGTAAGATAGTTATTGCTTATGAACCTATTTGGGCTATAGGTACTGGCAAAACTGCAAACTCAGTGCAAGCACAGGAAATACATTCTTTTATTCGTTCTTTAATATCAAATAAGTTTGGAACAGAAATAAGTAATAATACTTCCATACTATATGGAGGTTCTTGCAAACCTACAAACTCTAAAGAATTATTTTCGCAATCTGACATTGATGGAGGTTTAATAGGCGGAGCTTCCCTACAGTCCTCTGATTTTGTCGCAATCATTAATTCTTTTTAATGGAATATATTGAAGTTGATATTGAGATTGAAAAATCTGAAGTTTTTTCTGATATTGTTGTTGCAAGATTAAACGAAATTGAGTTTGAAACATTTCTAGAAAACGATAATGGTGTTAGGTGCTATATACAAGCAAAATTGTTTGATAAAAAGAAACTTGATATTGAGTTATATAAAATTAAGCAATACACGAAGCTAAATTTTAATATTAATCATGTAGCTCAAAAAAACTGGAATGAAGAGTGGGAAAAAAATTTTAAACCGGTACAGATTAATTCTCATTGTTTAATTCGATCTGAGTTTCACAATAATAGTGGCAATTTTAAAGATGAAATTATAATAACCCCTAAAATGTCATTTGGGACAGGACACCATGAAACAACATTTTTAATGATTAATGAATTATATAATCTTGATTTGAATGATAAATCAATACTTGACATGGGAAGTGGTACAGGAGTTTTGTCAATTGTTGCTTCAAAAAATGGTGCTAAGCAAGTAGTAGGTATTGATATTGATGAATGGGCTTTTCAGAATTCAATTGATAATGCAAAGTTAAATGATACGGAGAATATTTCTTTTTTACATGGGAATATTAAATTAATAGAAAATCAAGATTTTGATATTATTTTAGCAAATATTAATCGTAATATTATTGAAAAAGATATTGAAGAATATTATAATCTACTGAGTGATAAAGGTGATTTGCTCATTAGTGGTTTTTTAGTAGAAGATGTAGATTTTATTATTAATTTGTCGATTAATAATAGATTTAATGTTATTAATAAAAAAAATAAAGGTCAATGGTCAATGGTGCATTTAAGAAAATAAAATTTCTTTTCCTTTTTCTGTTTTTAATAAGTAATACCCAAACTAGTGCTCAGAAAAAAATAACAAGTTTTTCTGAAGATTTTAAATCTTACATTCAGGAGCTTGAAAGTGTAATGACTTCTTCTGATAATTCAGATTTAAAGTCTAATTTCAAAGATTTTAAAAAGCTCTCATCAAATAATAGTTTTTCTGACAAACAAGTTAATAAAATCATTGATATTTCTAATAAGATGCTTAAAAAGAGACTTAAAGCGTCCTCACATTTTAATAATTTTATTCTTTGTTTATCATCTTTAAAAAATAAAAATATAGCAAATGAAAATATTGACGACTGGTTAATAGTCGTTTCAAAAATTATAGATGATTTTTCAAGTAAAAAACTAATGGTATTTTACTATTTCACACTAGACCTTATTGAGAGTAATACATTACGAGAAACAAGAACAACAAAATGGAAAACCTCTAGCAATGATTATTCATTTAAAATTGACGATATAGGACCATATATTGTTTTTAATAGCTTCACCAATATTATATGTCTATCTGATGGTGATAAACTATCTATTTATAAAGCACTAGGAGATTATTACCCATATAACTACAGACTTAATGGATTAGAAGGCTTAATGAATTGGGAAAAAAAGGGCTTAAGTCTAGATAGTATTTATGTTAATTTAAATAACTATGTTATTGATACAAGAACTACTTTAGTAAAAGCAGATTCAGTTTCTTTTACAAATAAATTAATGTTTGATTTTCCTTTACAAGGTTTTTTTACAGATAAAATTACAAAGGGAAAGCAAGTAGAAAATTATCCAAAATTTGTTTCATACTCTAAAGACATTATAATTGAGAATGTTTATCCAGAAGTGGATTATAAAGGGGGCTATAAACTTCAAGGATCTTCTTTTATTGCTGATGGTGGAAAATACGCTGATGCAAGATTAATTTTTAATAATAATGGAAAAAAGATATTTGTAGCAAATGCAAATAAGTTTCAATTAGGTGGAGATATTATTTCTTCTCAGCAAGTTGGAATTAAAATTTATTTTGACAATGATTCTCTTTACCATTCTAACCTTAAGTTTAATTACAATAACAATAAAAGAAAGCTAAAACTTACTAAAAGTGGAAAATTTAATTCTACTATGCTAAATACTTATCATAAATTAAATATGCAATTTGAATTACTTGAATGGGAAATTGATGAGGATATAATTACTTTTGGTTCTTTACCTGGAACTTCTGTGTCGCAAGTTAATTTTGAATCTGTAGATATGTATTTAGAAAAAAGATTTGATGAGATGCAAGGTATTGACGCTATTCATCCGTTGATATTAATTGAAAATTATGTTAATGAGAAAAAAGAAGATCAGTTTTTTGTAGAAGACTTTGCTAGATATGCAAAATTCCCTCTTGTTCAAATTCAACATTTTTTAATGGATTTAGCTAATAAAGGATTCTTATTTTATGATTTTGGTGAAGAAAGAATTACTGTTCTTCCAAGTCTTTCAAGATATGTTATGGCAAAATCTAAACAAGGTGATTATGATGTTATTCAATTTAATTCAAAAGTTGTTGGAAATTCTTTAGTCATTGTTAATGCAGCTTTAAATATTAAATCAAAAGACTTAATTATTAGAGGTATCAATCAAATTGCTGTAAGCGACTCTCAAAAAGTTGCTTTTTATCCTAGAGGTGGGGAGGTTAAAATTTTAAAAAATCGAGATTTTGTTTTTAACGGTAGAATTTTCGCTGGAAATGGAAGAGTGAATCTATATGGAAGTGATTTTCATTTTAAATATGATGAGTTTAAGGTTGACTTAAATAAAATCGATTCCGTTCAATTATCGGTTCCTTTAAAACCTTTGAGATTTGATTTATATAATAATCCTTTATTGACTAGAGTCAAAACTGTTATTGAATCTGTAACTGGTGAATTAATTATAGATGATTCGACTAATAAATCTGGATTAAGAAAAGGGGAACATCCAGAGTATCCAATATTTAAAAGTTTTAATGATTCGTATGTGTATTATGATAGTCCTAAGATTTTTGATGGAGTATATAATAGAGATAAGTTTTCTTTTCATTTAAAACCTTTTTCTATTGATAGCTTAGAAAGTTATAATGGAAATGGACTATGGTTTGCCGGTACTTTTACTTCATCTAATATTTTTCCTGTTTTTGAGGATACTTTACGTTTAAAAAATGATTATTCTTTAGGCTTTAAAAGAAATACACCTGAAGATGGATTCCCATTGTATGCGGGTAAAGCGAGATATTTTGATGAAATTGAACTTGGAAATGATGGTTTAAGAGGAAGTGGGAAGTTTGAGTATTTAACATCTGTAGTTTATTCTGAAGATATTATTTTCTATCCAGACTCTACTGCAATGCTTTCAAATGCAATTTCAATAAGTGAGGTTAATAAAGGGATTGAATTTCCTCAAGTATCAAATACCAAGACATATTGTTTTTATCAGCCTTACTTAGATAAGCTGTCTATTTCACAAACTCATGATATGTTCAGTATGTATTCTAAGAAATCAAGCTTAAATGGTAATTTATTATTACAACCAATTGGATTAACTGGTAATGGAATTATGAAACTTGATTTAGCAGAAGTATCTTCAAATTTCTTTTCATTTAATTCTACTTGGTTCAAAGCTGACACTGCAAACTTAAATGTTTTTGATAATAATAATTCCATAGCTTTTAATGCCCAAAATCTAAGAGCTAATATTGATCTTTCTGATAGGGAAGGTGTTTTTTATTCAAACGGATCGGGTTCTTATGTTACTTTCCCTGCGAGCGAATATATTAGCTATATAGACAAATTAAAATGGGAGATGGATAAAGAACAATTAACTTTTGGTGAAAAAGAGTTGAACAACAGTAAAGGGTCTAAGTTTATTTCAATAAATAGTGATCAAGATTCTTTATCGTTTATTGCTAGTAGCGCGGATTACAGTTTAAAGGATTTTATTATTAATGCTCATGGTGTTGATAGTTTAAATATTGCAGATGCCGTCATTTTTCCAGACTCTGGAGAATTAATTGTTGAGCGAGGAGCAAGGATTAGAACTCTTAATAATTCAAGCTTATTATTGGATCCGCTAATAAGATATCATTCTTTTAATAATGCTACAATTGACATTTTTAGTGCTAATAAGTATTCTGCTTCTGCTGATTATGTTTACATAGATTCTTTAGGAAATAAACAGGATATTTATTTTTCTGAAATTATAGTTAATCCTGACACCATTACTTTGGCCACTGCTAGTGTAAATGAAAAAAAGGTGTTTAAAGTAGGAAATAGATATGATTTTAAAGGTGACATTAAAATTTTAGGAGATAGAAAAAATCTAACATACAATGGTTTCTTTAAGATAAATCATAACTGTTCTAACTTCTCAACCCAATGGATAGCTTTTT
>Ga0222715_10006281_pt1 | contig 10059 bp, 5 predicted proteins | sample C33_9DmetaG_FD_165056 | JGI IMG/M metagenome (GOLD analysis project Ga0222715, IMG submission 165056) | Estuarine water microbial communities from San Francisco Bay, California, United States - C33_9D | ecosystem: Environmental > Aquatic > Marine > Unclassified | place: USA: California... | reverse complement strand
CCATTACCATCAGAGTCAAACATAACGTTAGGGTTTTGTGTTGGATCCTCAAAAGCCTGCATAACCTCTTGTTTTAAGTTTTTGTCATTATCAAGAACTGATCTAAAATTTTCACCATCAAAATTATCATCAGAAACAAAAGCTCTAAGCCCTTTTACATCACTTGGCACTGAGTTTTCTACTTTTCTTCTAACAGTACCCTCTACTAAATTATCTTTTCCAGCATACGTATCGAAAACTTTGTAATAGTTGTTTACACTTTCTGTGGCTTGAGGTATATACATATCTTCAACTTGAGCCATAGTTAAGGTGTGTGTTTCGTTATTACTATCGATCATAGTGTAATATCTTTTACCGTCTTTCTCTGACACCTCGTATTCTTCGTTCAAAAAGGCGGTTAATATGCTTTTTTGTCTACCATCATTACCTCCAGCGCTACCAGTGTTTTGCATAGCTTTAGATAAATCCATTTCGCTAAGTTGGTTTCTAAACGCGACCACATCATCTATATAGGCTTTTTCGTTGTTAAGAGCTGTAGTAGCTTCTGCTAATTTTTTTTGATCAACTGGTGGTCCCTGTGCTTCTATAAAATTATTTTTAATTTCGTTGTTTAGTTTGTTGAAAGTAAAGTCGTAATCTTTTTGTGTTTTAAAGCTACCAGAATTTTCAAGAGTTTTTCCAACAGCTTCATCCCAACTTTTATCTATAGAATCTTTTTTTATCTCTTGTTTTTTATCTTCTACCTTCTTTTCTAATAAATCAGCAGCGTCCTTTTCTGCTTTTTTCTTCAAAGCATCTTTACTAATCTCACTACCTTTTTTTATTACTTTATCCAAACCAGTATACATACCACTTACGTTGTCATAGTTTTTATAAGCAGTCGCAGCTCCTTTTATTAAATTTGTATCACCTGTTCTTGTCGCCATATTTTTTATTTTATATTACCTATTTTATGCTGGTGGTTTAAGTAAATCAGTGCCAGCTCCAACTATATCTCCAACAGCGCTCATTTGCTGAGCTCTAGCCTCTGCTCTAGCTTGGTTTGCAGCGCCAAGTCTTTGTTGTGACATACCCAGTAAAGTGCTAGTTTTTTGAGCTTGTAAGTCTTGACTTCTAGCCTCACCCTCCGCTGATTTCATTTGGTTTGTCGCTGCTTGTTGCGCGGCCATTCTTTGGTTTGCTGACTCTTGATTACCAATAGAAGCACTTGCTTTTTGTGTAGCTAATTGACCCTGGTTAGCCATAGTTTGTGCTAATGCAGCGATACCAGATCCACCAGCAGCGCCTTGTAAATTTTGCATTATATTAGCTCTTTGCTGTTGACCTTGCTGTGCTTCAAACTGCGCTTGTTGTTGGTTTACAGTTAAGTCTTCAGCTGTGTTTTGTAGATTGGCATATGGATTACTAGTATCCAAAGCTTCGTAATCGCTTGTTCTATCTGCCATTTCCGCTTTTGCTTGTTTTTGCTCGGCTATACGCTTGCCACGACCTGACAGTGACATACCTAGTTTAGCTATACCACCAGCTGCGGCTACACCTGCACCTATCGCTGCTACTGTTATAAACGCCATAATCTATTTATTTTTGTTAATATATTCTTCATATTCTTCGTAATTTAAAGCTACTATTTCTTTTTCTAATTTATCTAAATCTTTAGTGTTTGTCGGGTTTTTATGTACATTGACAAATATTGAATCTTCGTTAGAGTATATAACCCTTTTAACTCCTGGGGTAGAAACTATATAACACGGAGCTATATAATCTTCTGTTGTATCTTCCGTTGCTATTGTAACATCGCCAACTAGTAAAAACCAAACATGTAAATGTTTATGTATTGCACCTACAACAACAGTATCTTTTTTCATATCCATCTGTCTAACGTAGATACCGTCAGCAAAAGTATGTTTTATCGTAGCCACATTACTATTTCTTACCACTTCTTTGCCATCACCCTCTACGTTTACCCCATCAGAAATATTAATTAGAAAGTTTTCAAACTTTATTATTTTTTCTCTATTGTTTTTAGCAACCTTATTTTTAGACATAATTTAATTTATACCTAATATAGTCACAGTTTTTACCACCTATTTACTACTTTCAAACACATCAGCATTAACTGCAAACAGCTCAGACTTATCTTTAGAGTTGTTCTTAAAACAAACTTTAGCATAATAACCTAAAACGCCACTAGGATTAGAATACTTGTCTTTACTAAAAAGTATAAAGCTATTGCTAGTTGGAAACACAGTTCCATTAGCATAATCTACAGTCATAGAGAGCCTGCTAGAAGCTATAGTTAGACATTTTCCTAACATAACTACACTAGACTGGGAAGCCGTGTTAAAACCAGCTGTAGATGTTGTATTGCAATATAATACCATATCACCTGTTTGAGCAGATGCTTGTATTGGGTTTGCAAAATTTAAAGTCATTGTTGGCATAATCTATGGTGTTAAAGTTATTACTATATTAGCAGCGGCAGAAGTGCTAATTCCATCATTTATTGTGTATGTTATAGTATCAGTAGTACCAACTGTAGGTGCTTTGTATTTTATAGACTTACTATCCGTACTTAATGAAGTTGTTCCACTTCCAGAACTTGGTATGCTAGCTATTGTTAGTTCTCCAGTAGAAGAGCTATTTACATCTAATGGTGTTATAACAACACTACCACCTAAAGAGCAAGTTGCTGTTGTAGCTACAGCTGTTAAAGCATTTGCAACAAATGGCTCTACAAAATTATCTAAAACAACCTCAGCCGCAACATCTGCTATACCCACATTGTCAACATAACCTTTTACGTTTAATTTAACTGTATCAGTACCACTACCGCTTACATTTATATCTTCTACTGTTATTTTTGCCCCAGCAAAAGAAAAACTTACTATATCGCCTGTTAACAGGTTTTGCTTTGAAGATATAACAATATTTCTTCCGGCTAAACTAACAACTTTTGGGAAACCAACAATAGAATCACCTTGTAATAACATACCTACTTCTACATCTTCAGGTGTTAGTGATAACTCTATTATGTTGTTTTGAGTGCTAGCGCTTAAAGGGTAAGATATAATATTAGTTATACCATTATAAGACGTCGCTGGAGATGTTATTTTTATATCATTTTTAGTTGGCTGTCTAGATATACCAATGTTTCTAGTAAAAGTTATTGTTTGACCACCAGATACCGCACTAGCCGGGGCTTGGTTTAAAGTATAAACCACAGCATCACCACCAACATTTACAGCGGAAACTCTAGTGCCATCACTTATGTTAGCATGTGAAACCGTGTCACCAACTTGTACTTTTTTAGTAACATAAGACGTTGACATAGTCATCGTTGTACCACTAAAACCAGATGCTGTTGTATCTGTAGTTGTATAACTTAAAACTTGAGAGTAATCAAAATAAGTAGATAATCTTTCTAAAGGTTTTTTATTAGAAAAAGTAAATATAGAAGGGTCAGCAGCTGTCTCACCACTAGTAGCCGTAGACGTTGTTAAACTAAAACTTATATTACCAAATTGATTTAACTTTATAACTAAAGGGTCAGAAGTTCCAGATGTTGACGTTTTTGTAGAGCCTGTTGGGATTAAGGTTGTAGTTACGTTATAATCGTAAGCTTGCCCTTCAAAAAACGAAGGTATAAATATGTCATGTGTATTAGAACCAGGCTTGTCCCCATCTAAAACACTAATACGTCTTTCTGGTATGGCTTGGTTTTTCAAAACAGTTAAACTTCTGTTAAATATTTCGTTACTAAAATCATATGTCAAGCCATTTGAGTCTTCTACCTTTAACTCGTAAGTTGCATTTTCAGAACCACTAACTACTAACGTGTACGTATTATCAAAAGAAGGTATTATATCTTCGCTTTTAAAATCTATATAATTTATACTTTCAACAGTTGTGTATTTTATTATATCAGCCTCTACAATTCTATCTAGCCATCTAACTTGTTCTCCTAATGATAATGGCACTTCTTCTTCTCCCATACTGTAATAAAAAGAAAAAGTTATGTCTTTTAGCTGTCCGTAGGTATTGTAATTCTCACTACCAGGTACTACGTTCCAACTAGCAGAATCACTACTATTTAAAATGTATGCTGGAACTTGATTGTAATGATAACCAGAATCAGCTAAAAATCTAACAGTATATGCTAACGCCGTGGTGTTAATTGGAATATTTATAGACCCTATAGTTGTTGACACACCATCTACCACTGAGGTAGATTCCGTCCCGCCTGCACCTATTGTAAAAGTTGTTGTCTCATTCATGTTATTGAGTATTGTTAAAACTTAAGTTTGGATTGTAATTTTGCACAGGAGCATCAAAAAACACAAGATACAACTCATCATTTGAAGGCATCGTGTAGGTGCTAGATATATTTATAGTAGCAATAACAGTGTTTGTTATTGTTAATGGCACTCCGCTATCTGCAAAAGTAATATTTGTAATCACGTTTAAATTAGGTGTGTTTTGAGAAATTGATGGGTCGTAAGAGTAACTAGCGGCTTCAACAACCTTACCGGACATAGGTGTAAACACAATTTGAACGCTAGAAGGTAACGTCCCATTATTAACGTTATCACCAGCTGCTTCAACTGAACTGTGAGTTGAAACAACAACGCTACTGTTACCTGATTGCTTGTGCTCTATGTCAAATCTATAAGATCCAGCAAAAGCCGCACTAGTTGAAACGCTAGTTGGATTTCCAATACCTTGTGTTGAGAACTGGCTTACGTCTAAATTTGCCAACGTATTATCTTTGTTACCTTTTATAAAATTAAACCACTTACCTTCTTTGTTTTTAAACTCTGGAACGTAACCGGTTTCTAAATCAGTCTCTATAGAACTGCAAGACCAACCGGTATCGCTGTTTAAGTTAAAATAATTTTTGTCATTATACTCTACTCCATCTTGTATTACTGTTTGAAATTGATCTATATTAGACTTACTACCTTCATAACTTAAAGAAGAAAAGTTTTTAACACTTTCTGGAGAGTCATTTATAACAAAGCATATACTGCAGTCGTTATCAACACCGTAAAAATTATTTCTAGTTTCGTTTTCGTGGTGTATATATAGTTCTCCGTTTTTAAAAGTGAAGTATTTTTGATTAAAACTAATACCTACATCCTGTTGCCAAGACTGAAACGTTGACCAACCTTTTTGAGTTTCAGAAAAACTAACAGTTTCTCCATTTGTAGAATTAGAAATAGTTGTTGATATAGTAACTGGATCTCCACCTTGTTCTTGAGTGGTTGTTTCATAAGTAGTTGTGTTAGAGCCAGGCGTTATAGTTAGATTATAAAGGCTTTTGTTTTCATCAAAACTACCTATAAGGGAAGAGTTACTAATAGTTAGTATATCGCTAAAGTAATCAGACATTCCATACTCTGATATAGGCGTAACACCATCGTTAGAAAGTCTTATTACAACACCTCTTGATCTATCAGTAAAATAAGATCTGTATTGGTCACTAGCGAAAGACTCTGGATCTTTTGATATACCATAGTCACCAGAATAAGGTGTTGCAGCTCCTAAAACATTATTTGTTGAAGTTATGTTTGTGTTTCCGTCAGCATTATACAAAGCATCTTTGTTTGCTAGAACCTTAATGATTCTATCTTCACACAATACGTTTAAGTTAGTTTCTTTAGCATAAAGCTTTTGAATACTACCATAAGTAGGGTTTAAATCTTTTGTTATTTTTTCAGCTTGTATAAATTGGTTTAAATTATTTATACCTGTCGTGGAGTTGTATAAACCAGAATATATTAACCCAGATGCCCTATGCTCTTGTTTGTATTGCTCCGCTAGAACAGCTGAAGCTTTTGGGCCTTTGTCTATAGTTACAGCGTTGTAATCGTCTCTAAGCCTGTTTGACTCTACTCCGTTGGCAAAAGAAAAACAATTGTAATAGTTAGTAGCATTCCAAGATCTCCAAAAAGAAGTGTCTTCAAATTTATTTTTAAAAGCGTTCCACTCCCTGTCTATAGCGTACCCTTGGCTAGCCTCCCTGTATATATCTAAGTCAACGTTTTCTTTTGGCTCAGTTTCCCATATAGCTGGATTATCACTAGTGTAACTTTCTCCAGCAACAAACTCTTCTAAAAACTCAATAGTCCTATGGTATCTAGGATTTGAAGATTCATTACCTAAACCCCATTCATTATCAGAGCTTCCTTGCCAAGTGCTTGTTTGTATTTGACCATAAGTTCCCCCAGTTGTACCCTCTGTGTTTTCGCGCCTAGGGTCGTAACCAGTGTGGTCTAACGATACAGCATCAGGATCATTCAACGGAGTATCTAAATCTACCTCAAAGTCAACTCTAATACCAACACTGTGGTTTGAAGCAGCTTCGTCATTCGTAAAAGGTCCAACAGCAGCACCGTTAAAAAAATTATTAGTCGCCGTGCTATTACTTGACTTGTAATTTTTAATCCAAAACTCATAATGACCTGTTATTTTGTAAATCGAAGTGTCACCTTTAAATCTAAACAACTGACCTATTGTGGTGAATTTTTTAGCAACGTCTTTATCATAATTACTAGCATTAAAGTTATTACCGTGTTTTGTTATACCCCAGGGAGCAGTTAGTCCAGCGCCACCGAAATGATTTTGAATAACCATTTGGTTTTTTCTTAAACCAGGTAGGGCAGCGTGGTAGCTAGATATTTGAGAGTCAGCAGGTCTAAGCTTGCTTATAAACCATTTTTCTTTAGGAAGATCGTCTTTATATCTACTTATAGTTGTTAACATGTTATCGTTTTTGATACTAATAGTTTGGCCTAACTTTACTGTTTGGCTAGCTACATATTCTTTGCCTGGAGCTAACGATAACACGTTTTTTTCAAAAACTCCGTCTCTGTATATTTTAACAAAAAACCTACCTAAAAACTCAGGTAAAGTTTTAACTTTTTTTGTTGCCAACTCTATAGATAGTGTTGAGGCTATATTACCAGCGTTAGTACCATCATCTGTAGTGAAAGACATATCAACACCAAAAGATTTCCTAACAACACATCTTGTAAAACCATTGTTCATGTTTGTTATAGAAGCTATATCATAGTAATTAGATACCGAGCTTGGCCCAGTAACTCTTAAAACTCTTTCGTTAGCAGATAAAACGTCTTGAAAGCTTGATGTAAAAAAGCTAGAAGGTATATCAACGTGCGTAGCTTGATATTTAGGTTCTCCAGCTATACCAAAAACACATCCTAGTATTCCAAAGCTATCTATTTTAGTTTTTATAAACAGTGGTGCTTCATTCTCTATAGCTAGTATCTTGTATCTAGCTGGTTCTGATACAAAGACATCGTTATCATGCTGTTTTTTTAGTATTAAAAAAGTTTCTTCATCAACTTTATTTCTTTCAGAAGAAGGGAATGAAAGCCATACATTACCATCTTCAGCACTGTAAAACCTATCCATAGCTAAATTATAATATTCGTTAGAATTTTCTTTAACATAATATTTATAATGAGTAGCCCAGTGTGGTTTTTTCATTTTATCAGGATCTGTTTGGTAGTCCTTGTTTAAATGCAACCTTATATTATTATAATCAGCAGCTCTTTCTTTAGGTAACCTTAGTATTCCACTCTCGTGAGTTTGAACTGGCGTTTGCCTTCCATATTCGTCTGAAAAAACAATGCCAAACTGATAGTCTCTAATGGATTTTATTGATCTTTCTGGCAATCTAACCTGCTCTTCTAATCTGTTTAAAACATCATACCAAACAACAGTAGCACCATTTTCGTCTCTTAAGGCAGATCTATCATCATACCTAATATTTTCTCTAATGTTAACTCTTGCTGAAGCTCTAACTTTAAAGGTCGGAGACACGACACTTCCAACTTCATCCTCTAAGTTGTAGTTTTGAGTGTAGTTTCCATATACAATTCTATTCTTAGTAACATCTTGCGCTAGCGCTTTAATTGGAACATTGTCCCACGGTCTAAGCATTTGGTTGGATGGTAGAGTAGCATGTATCATATCTGATTTTATTCTCAAAGAACCTGCTGGCTCTCCTTCTCTAACAGCTGGAGAAAGCGGTAGAACTCTAGTAGAAGTAAAAGTACCTAAAGCACTGTTTACAGGTATATTACCACTAAGACCAACGTAGGTTTGATTACCTACAATATTTATTACTGTTATAGTGGGGTTGGATGATAACGTTTGCGATCCTGTGAAAGTTATTTTATCGCCTACCATTATGTTTTTATCAGGAAATTGAAAGCCAACAGCGTGAAGATTACCGTTTGCCGGTGCTGAAACAAAGCTATCAGAACAAACTAACCTATCTTCATTAACATCATTTCTAGGAGAAAAATCACCATCTATTTTACCAAACCAACCCTCATCGCCATCAAAAAAGTTCGTGGATAACTGTAAATTTTTAGCGCTAGGTGATTTTATAGTTTTTACAGTATATACGTTTGGAGAATTAGATTCTTTGTAAAGAACATCTATATCTACAACGTCCAAAGGCATTTCCTGTGGCTTAAAGTCTGATAAAATAAGTTTTCTTAAATTGTTAGTCATACCTAAATTATATCCTTTTTTAGGCAGGTAATCAAATTCACTTGGTATAAAGGCTACTTCTGAAAAAGGAGATATAGCAGAGTACTCACCGTCTTCGTACTTCCATCTATAAGCAAATCTAGGAAACTTATATTGAAATAGTGGATCTTCTTGTTTTAGCCTTGCTGTAAAAGTAGTAATTGGTTTTACAAGTTTTTTAGATATAGATTGTATTTCAAAAGTAACAACGTTAGCAGGTCCTACAGAATCAACTATAAGCGTGGCTAAAACCTCTATAGAGTCACCAGCGTCATCATCTTCTGGGTAAAATTCAATAATATCATCTTCACTCCAGTCCATATCTTGAGGAAATGTTAATGGATCAAGTGTAGTTCCTATGCTTTTTTGGTTCCCAGCGCTTGTAAAGAAAAAGTTAGAGCTAGACGTACTACCTTGAGCAAAAGGGATTGAAACTAAAGACTCTACAATAATTTGTCCATCTGTAGCCAAACCTGTTTCCGCGCGCACCGTGTTAGACATTGTTAGAACCAACGGTTTTGTTGGTGATTTTTTTATCACCGTAGTGTATTTATAAGTTACTGGGATTGATTGTGTAACGCTAGAGTGTATTCTACCGTTGGCAACGTTAGGAACTTCTCCATTTACTATAAGTAAAGTTGGTAGAGCTCTAGTGCCGTTTGGATATGTAGATGGGCTAGCTTGCTGGCTACCATACTTACATCTTTCTATGTTTATTTTTTTAGGCTCAGATATTCCATCTGTCCAAAACAACAGGTCATCTACTATGTTTATACCTGTTATTAATTTATTAAGAGATATGTTATTAAATCCTAGTGTGCATTTTTCAACTGGATTTTCAAAAACAACCTCTGCGCCCGATACGCTAGTAAGCTTATCTCCTTCAACTGCGTTAACACCTACTTTATAGGTGCCACCGCCAACATCTTCTATGTACGTAACTATAAAAGTTTGGTTGTTAGTCGTAATACTCATACCTACTTGCAAACCCGTAATATTGGTGATATAAAAATAAGTAGCAACTGTACCTTGAGATATTGTAGAAACCACCTTGTAGTTGCTTACCAAAACATAGTTAACTTCATTTATATTCTCGTCGTATTCTATTATGTAGTTTGAATATATAGTGTGACCGTTAACGCTGGCATCTGGGTTGGCAGTAGGATCTGTTATAAACCAATAAAGCTTGTTGTTAGATTCATTTACTATAGTTCCAACGCATCTAGCGCTACTACCAAATAATGATGTTATAGCTACGTTTCCTTTTAAAGCTTGAACAGTGCCCACGTCAGATCCCTCTGAAGTATTTATTTCTATATTTAAAGCATCGACATACTCGCCTTTAGGCACCATTCTTTCGTCGACGTCCTTGTTCATCTTACCTTTAGTGAACGTGCGCTTTAACTCTGGCATATTTTAGTGTTTTATTTGTTTAGATTTACCTCGTAGCACTTGGGTAATCTCTTCTAATTTTATGTTTGATAATCTTAGCTTAGC
>Ga0222715_10006279_pt1 | contig 10059 bp, 10 predicted proteins | sample C33_9DmetaG_FD_165056 | JGI IMG/M metagenome (GOLD analysis project Ga0222715, IMG submission 165056) | Estuarine water microbial communities from San Francisco Bay, California, United States - C33_9D | ecosystem: Environmental > Aquatic > Marine > Unclassified | place: USA: California... | reverse complement strand
ATTTTCGTATTTGTCTTCAATTGTTTTTATAAGTAAATCTACATCTTTTAAATATTCCATATTTTTCAATAATTTATCTTCATCATCTCCTTCTCCTTTTCCTAAAAGTATTTTTGTTAATAATTCTAAATCTAATTTGTTTTTACTTAATTCCCTATGGACTACTCTAATTCTTGTAATATAGATATTTGCTGTCTTTTCTGTTAATCCTTTAACTCCTGTTCTTTCATAATTACTTATCATTTTGCCTGTATCTTTTATTGTCTTTACTATTGGTTTCTCTTCTGCTTTTTTTACTTCTTCTTTTTTTACTTCTACTTTTTTAACTACTTTCTTAACCTCTTTCTTTACTTCTTTTTTAACTTGTTTTTTAATTTCTTCATCTCTCTTTGCTCTCGCCTCATCTAATTTTGCTTTTTCCCTATCTCTATGTGCCTTTTGTAATTCGTTATTCCTTTTTCTCCATTCGTCCCCTTCTGCTTGTCTTCTCGCTCTTTGTAATTCATTCTTGCGTTGCTGTGCTTCCTTTTTCTTTTGTAATATCTTGTTTGCTGTTTCAGTATCCATTTGCCTCTTACTTCTCTTTACTATATATAAACATTTTATTCTTATATCATTTTTTATTTATGTCCTATATTTTTTGACCCTTTTAATCTTATGAAAATTATAACCGAAATCGATTAAATACCAGAAAATATTATTTTTCTTTTATTTTTAGTTGATTGATTTTTTTTGGGAGACAAAAAAAGCGATTATATATAGTAAAATATTAAAAATCTTGTCTCCCAAAAAAAAATATTTTTAAATTATTCCTTGGATTTTTGTATCCCGTATTTATTTATCGTATAAATATGTATATGTATGTATAAACTTCTATTGACTTCTATTAATTTCTATTGATTTCTATTGATTTCTATTTTTTTTCTAATATAATATTAAATATGACTGATAGGATTAGCGAGTTTAGAAGAAAAAATATAGATACTCAACGGCTTAAAGCAGCTTATACTAATAAACAGAAAGGTATTTTAAAGTTTATTAAATCCCAAGTAAAAAAAACAGATGTTTTACATAACCAGATTATAGATGAGTTATTAGAAAATCAATATTATCATCATATATATACTAAATATATAGAAAATGAAGATATTAATTTAGATGATATACCTGAAAAAGATGCGGATTTATTACTATATTTTGATAGTTGCCATCCCGACGAATTAAAAGATAAATATGCAGGTTTTACTATTAGAGAAGTTCCCATTTAGTTTATCGTCGTTTTGGTGCTTTTCTACGCCTTCGCTTCTTACCCCCTGCTGTTTGTTCTATATCGCCTCCTTTCATCTTCATTTTTCTATATTTTACTACATTCATCATCTTACCTTTCGTTGATACATATAATTTATTGCTTCCTTTCTTTTTGTATAGTAATTTCTTTACACCCTTTACTACTATCTTCTTGGATTTGCCAGATTTACTCTTCACTATCTTATATTTATTATTCATTCTCTATATCCCTCTCCTATTTATTTACTATATTATTTTGAGTACTTGTATAGAGCTTTTTATGATAATTATTATAACCTTCTAATTTTATAAAAATAATTAAGATAAGTACTCCTTTTTGGTACTGATTTTTTTAAACGCGCCTGATTTTTTAACCTATCGTTCTTGTCTTTTTTCTAAATACTGGAAGTTTAGTGTGAAAATGTTGCGATTTCGCCTTAATATTCACCACATCTTTTCCTGTATAGGAAGGGTCTATTGATAGATTATAGTTTTGTAAATCAAAAGTTCTTAACTTCGCAGTATTCCAATTTGTATCTTTTTTAGGCATCTCTTACTATATGATAAGATTTTAATTATAAATATAGACGAATATATAAGATTTGCTATTAAAAATACTGGGAGACAAAAAAAACAATAAATATCTTGGGAGACAAAAAAATCGGGAGACATAATTTCCAATATTATATAGTAAAATCTCTAAAATCTTGTCTCCCAAAAAAAAATTCGAAAAAATCCCCCAATAATTATTCCTTGGATTTTTGTATCCCAATAAATATTTAAGAGTATTAACTATTAATTATTATATCCTTATAAAAATAGAATATGCATTCTAATCAATTTAAGCAATTACCCTGATATAAAATTGCTATTGTAAAAATAAATTATTGCTCTTCTAATCGTCTTCTTCTTCTTCGTCTATAAAACGATTTTTTCGTTGTTTTAATTTAATTTCATTTAATTTAATTTTTTTAATATCATCATCAATACTATTGTTTGTTAAGACTGCCCCGCCTAATAATAATAGTATTAAAATGTTATTTACACTCTCTATATTTGTATAATTCTGTTTTTTACCTCCTCTAACGCCTGTTGCTTCTCGTTTAGGCAATTTAATATATTCCATTCCCATAATCTTACGAATTATATTAGTTAGTATCTTTAACAAGTCCCATTCAGCCATTTCGGTATTATTTAAACTTTTATTATCATATATGTTCTTTAAATTATCTAATTCTTCTTTTTCTATTTTTACAAGCTTACCCTTCTCGCCCTTGTAATCTATATCATCGTATTTTAATCTATAAATATTTAAATCTGGAAAATATTTCCTCATCATACACTTATAAATATATACTTTGTATTCTATCATATTATAACACCTGTCCTTAATATTTGTTTGTTGCATTTTCCTAATTCGTTTCATAAGTACTTCATCAGTAATCATAAGTATTCTAAAATTATCATACATCCTCTTACTATTTTCATTTGTTAATAGATTTTGTATCATATTTGTTAATTTATTATAATAATTATCATAATAGCTTTTATCATCTGTATCTTCTTCCTTTTTAATTAAACTAATATCAGTTTCATCTAAACTATCAACTATTATCTTAATAGTATCTTTATCATAATTAAATATATCTCTAATTATATCTTCGCTTATCCCCATATAAATCAAGTTTCTATCTAATTTACTTTTAAACTTCATATCAGTATTAGTACCTTGTAAATAATTCCATAAAAGCCCTTTTGTATTTCCAATTATTTCTAAATCTTTTTCTGTATTATCCCAAAGCTCAATCGTTTTATTACAAGAAACCCAATCGCCTTTATCTTTATTCGGGTCTATAATATGTTGTAATTTATTGTAATTTTCCACCATATCGTATTTTATCCTAAATCCTAATCCTTCTAATAATCTTGCAAGTGTATATTTCATATTTGTCTTATGTTTCATATCTATCCAGAGCGATTTAACATACATTTTTGATATTATATTTTCCTTTGTCTTAAATGTAAATGTCTCTTCGTCGTATATTCTATCTTGTAAATCTTGTATTTTTTGGTATATCCTTTCGCTTTCAATATTAAATATCTTTCTTTTTTTATTGATATTGTCCTTTAATTCCTCTTCTGTATCATAGTAATTATTATTATCTAAACTATAAAAGCAGATATATACTTTCTCAATATTTCTATTCCTACATATCTGCTGTTTAATTTGCTCGCAGTTGATACTTTTATCAGTTCCTACGAATACGAAAACTACTTCTGGTTCAGGAGCAGTATAATCTACTCCTTCTACTATTGTTGGACTATATATCTTAATTTTATAACGCCATTCAGTATTAGCATCTCTAACATTCTCGCCTTCATCGCTGGTATATACTAAAATATCTTCTGGTTTTACCCCTAATTGTAATAAATATGTTTTGATATTATTTACATCCATTTTTCTATTACAGCATATAGTAAAGTATTTTTGTTGTCTTATTAATTTAACCATTTCGTCATACATAATTTTATTATAATCTAAATATTCTACTTCAATACCTTCATAAGGATTTTTAGTATTTTCAATATAGTTAAATGGTATTTTGAGACTTGATATAAATTGGAAAGTTAATTCGTCGTAATCCCCATCTGTAAATATCACCTTTTTACATCCCTTTATTAAACTTATAAACTTTTCAATAGTCCCTCTTTGGTTTTGTATAGTTGTATTTGTAAATAAATTATGGATTATCCTATGCGCCTCATCTACATATAAAACCAGATTGCTTACATCGCTTATCTTATCTGTTATTTTGATTAAACTATTTATCGTCGTCGCTATGCTATTGCTTTTTTTTATATCTGCAAAAGATTTAATATCTCCATAATAAAGCATCTCTTTATCTTTAAAAGGTTTTTTAGATACTCCCTTTAAAATATTCCCATATTCCTTATCATATATGTTCTTAATCTTATGATATGATGATACAGACATCCTTTCTATTTCTAATTTTGTATTAATATCATATACTATATAAACTATATCAGCCTTCTCTGTCTTTATTGGTTTCGTTATATCAATAACTTCTGGTTTATTTAAATTAACTCGTTTTACATCATATAAATCTGTTTTAAATATATACCTGTATTGGTTATAATCTTCGCATTTTTCATAATTTTTTAGTATGTTGTCGATTTCAGTATTAATATATTCTTTTTCTAATAATTTGTTATATGTTGATGTTTGATTAGATACTAACGATGTTAAATGAGATATTACCAATAAAGGTGTATTGGTCTCAATACTATATTTAAAAGTACTATATGTTTTTCCTGTTCCTAATCCTGATTTGATAATATCTAAACGATTATTATTTTGATACAGACTTGGTGCTAAATATCTTTGATTTATAACTGATACAGATGATTTAGGTTGTATCCATAATCCTACATCTTTATCAGTTAAAGGTTTATAATCATATATTATCTTTTCAATTTGGGGAAAATCTGGTATTTCTTGCTCTAATATCTCCTTATAAATATCCTTTTGTTGTTTAGCAAGTGCTTCTTCTGCTTCTTGTTTATTTTTAGCTTCTATCATATCCTTCTCCTTCATCTGTTTTTCTTGTTCTCGCTTGTTTTTAGCTTCTATGCGCTCCTTCTCCTTCCTCTGTTTAATCTCCTCTTTACTTCTTGATTTATCAGCCTCTTTTTCCTGCTCCTTTTTAATTATAGCAGCTGCCTTTGCCTCCGCCTTCGCTTTCTTTTCATTCTCCTTTTTAATTATAGCAGCTGCCTTTGCCTCATTCTTTAATTGTTTAGCATTTGCTTTATCATCCCCCATTTTTTTTATAGCATCGTATTTTCTCTTTTTAAGATTTTGGTTTATAATCGCTATTATATAATTAACATTTATATCATACTCCTCGGGCTGTATCCAATTCCAGATATTCTTGTTATTATCAATATCGCACTTTTTAGATTTATTACTCCATTCCCTCCATACTTTCTTATAATCGTTTTCTCTTCCTGTATGCAATTTCTTTAATATGATAGTTATATTAAACCACTTTCTATAATCGTTTAAATATCCTTCATCTTGTCTTGTTAATAAATCTAATAATTTATATATTTGTTCTGGTGTTATAAAATATCTTTCTATACCTACGACATATTCTCCGTTTTGATACTTTTTTGCTGTTAATTCGTTTATAGTTGCCTCATCATTCTCTTCTACGGCTTTCTTATATTTATTTAATTTATCCCTTACCTTGTTGCCTGACTTATTTAGCACCTCCTCTTTTAATTCTAATAGTAAATCATCGGGGAGAGGTTTAATATCTTTTGATGTATCATCAATAGCATATATACCATCATCTCGGTCTCCAAAATATATACATCCTTGATTATTCCTAATATCTATATTACCGAATAAATGAGTATGATTTTTGATAGTTGATAGTTTGCTTTGATATTTAAATATAAAGTGATGTCCTCCTCCTGCTGTATTGATAGTTAAAGTATTACAATCTAATAACTTCTGTTTTAAGTCATTTGACTTATCTGTTATATCCTTATTATCCCAATCTACTACGAATATCTGCGACTTTTGCCCTGTATGTATAGCATATCCTACAATACCCTCGTTTAAACATTCTTGTAATTCCTTAAAAGATGTTATTTTATTCGTCCAGTTTGGTACTAACCCTTTTTTATAATCTTCTTTGGTTTTAGTATTTTTCTTAACGGACTTCAAGGGAAATATTGATATTCCTAACCCTGTCAGATATGCAAGGTCGTCGTAAAGATTTCGCGATAGTATGTCTATCATATTTATCTTATATGTTTATCTATACTATTACCTTATATAATTTTATTATCAATTTTTTTCAGTACCTCGGTACTATCTCTTAAAATTATATGGGAGGCATAAGTCCAAGGAATAATTTTTAAGAAAAATTCGAATTTTTAGGAATACATTTTTTCGGGAGACAAAAAAAGGGAATGTATATAGTAAAATCTTTAAAATCTTGTCTCCCACTTTTTTTTTCGGGAGGCATAAGTCCAAGAAATAATTTTTGGGGATTTTTAGGAATACATTTTTTCGGGAGACAAAATAAGTGATGATATATAGTAAAATCTCTAAAATCTTGTCTCCCATTTTTTTTTCTCCCCAAAAAATAATTATTCCTTGACTTTTATGTCTCCCACTTTTCGCGATTTACTAATATTTCGTTAGTAATTTTTAAAAATAAAAAAACTATTCCCTACATCTCCCTATCATCTCCCTATCATCTTCTATACAAAATGCTTTATATGTTTATATGGCTTCGCTACTATCTTTTTCAATATTTACTTTTTTCATCTGTTTATAAGCAAAATATATTACCAGTATTAGTATTAATATTAGCATAAAAGGCAGAGCAGTCATCATCATATTAATATAGTTAATTTTATTATCTGTTATTGACATATTATTTTTAGCATCTGTTAATCTGTCTTTAACATCTAAATAATTAATTATTTCCTGTTTAGTAAATCCTTTTAGAATATCCTTATGATGTTCCATATTAATATTAACCTATATTATAAATTATCTATATTAACTTCGTTATTGAAAAAATCTCCTAAATCTTGGAGTGCTAATTGTTCTAACTCTTCTTTGGATTTTTTAGAATATTTACTTGTCTTCTTGTTAGATACTTCTTCTGTAATCTTATTTGCAGTTTCAGCCATTTTCTTCATATATGCCTTATTAGCACTTTCAATTTTATCTTTATCTTGTAAAGCGTCTTTATAGGACTTTGCTAATTCGTATAATTTTCGGCATTTCTCTTTAAGGTGTATAATAACTATCTCATTCTTATCGTTGCTCTCTTCTGCTTGTATTAATTCAGTCTCATATTGAGATATTGTTTTAAGCAATTTCTTATACTGCGTTGAAGACAGAATGAGTTTTTCCTCTTCCTGTTCTTTAACATCTTGTAAAGTATGGACTCTGCTTCTACTCATTTTTAGTTATTTATCTATAAAAATTATTTATTTTTATTTACTAATTTCTGCCTTACCTCCGTACTTTTATTAATAGCTTTAATTAATTCACTATTATTGTTGTCGTCGTCTTTCTTATTCTGCTTCTTATTCTGGATTTTAGCAATAGTTTTATCTGCTCTATTCAATATTGCGTCTAATTCGTCCTCATCTACTTCTTTTAATACTGCTTCTTTCTTCGCTACTGGTTTAGGTTTAGTTGTTGTTTTCTGTTTTTCTACATTTATAGTTGTATTTCGCGGTATATGTTGTCTTTCATAAATTAATTTCTCATCAGTTTCATCTATCTTTTTATATACATCGTCAATTGGTATATGAGAGGTTTTTGGTTTTTTCTCTTCTTCCTTTGGTTTATTATCATCTGTAAAGTTCATATTGAAAGTTCTTAATAATTTACTTGTTTTAGGTCGTTTCAATCCCAGTTTCCTAACTATTGTATGGTATGTCGTTTTGCTTATTTTATACTTCTCCATAATATCCTCACATCTCAATAACCTATTAAAATCATTTTTAAAGTCTGTTATATTGCTATTATCCATATTTCTTTTTTACTATTAACCGATATTTATTAAATATAAAAAAATACCTAATTGATACATAACTGATATTTAATTGATACATAACTGATACATAATTGATAGTTAATTGATACATAACTGATACATAATTGATAGTTAATTGATACTTTTTCGTATATCAATTGATACAAAAAAAATATATTACTGATACATAAATGATAGTTTATTGATAGTTTATTGATATACGAAAATATCCATTTTGGTATTGTTATGGAGATGAGTATTAACTTGTTTAATCTGTTTAATTATTTTGCTTCTGTCGTAATTATGAAAGTAAATATAAGATAATTTAAGATAAATAGTAATATGGCATAAATCCTCTAAACCTATCTTATATTTTCCCATTTTTTCGTATAATATCTTATCATAATCATCTGCTTTTTGTATATTTTGGTGATTATTATAATTAGATAAAATATCGTAATATTCCTTAAAATGTTTCAGCATCGCATAGTAAAGAATGTCAATCATCGTTATTGATATGATAATAAAAAGTATATAAAGACAATCAATTTTTTTTATATGTCCTCGCATATTTATTAAAAGTTTATAGATAGTTTATTGTATATCAATTGATACATAAATGATAGTTTATTGATACTAAATGGGAGACATAAAGGTCAAGGAATAATTTTTGGGGGGGGGATTTAATATTTTTTTTGGGAGACAAGATTTTAGAGTTTTTCCTATATAACATCGCTTTTTTTGTCTCCCGAAAAAAATAAATTAGTTCAATTGAAAATAAAAAATGATATTTTGGTACTAACATTTTATTACCACTTGAAGATGCCTGCAATTTTCAATAATAACTATCTTGATGAGACACCAGAAGATATTAAACAGATTATTTACAGATATAGCATTCCAAAAGCACCTCCTCTGCCTCCTAAAACTGAAAAATATGATTTTAATACAGCAGAGATTAGATATATGGATTATTTAGTTGAGTATTTACCGACTTCATATGTTATGCGAAAGAGGTATAATAATATAAACAATTTATTCCAAAAATACAGAGATGATTATATTATGAGATTAATTGAAGTACCTTATTCTAAAAAATACGAGTTTAATAAACTTGTTAAACAATTTTGCGAAGAGCATTCCACAGAGGATTTTAGAAAAAAATACAAAATAGAAAAGCGAAATGGTATTAGAATTAGACAAAAATATATTAACAGACAGGGCAAATATTACTAACTTTATTCATCATCTATAAATAGCATTTTAGAAGCAGGTTTCGGTTCTACCTGTATTGCAACAAAACTATAATCGTATTTAGTATTTTTACTATCAGGATTATCTAAATGTTTATAATAAATATTTACTTTTGTCGTTAATTTATTCAATATAAAACCGACAATATTGTTAAACATATCCTTATCGCATCGCTCGTTAAGATATAAGCTATAAATTGTTTTGCTATTATCTTTTTCGCATAAACTAAAATATAATTTAAACTTTAATTGACTATAAGTCTCTTTAAAATCGTTATTAAACTCGTCGGTATTTATATCTTCCATACTATAAAAATAGAAGTTAGATTTAAAAAATTGTTTTTTAGGTTTTTTAGTATTATCCACCATACTATATATCAATATGTATAGTTTTTTTTTATATAGATTAATAAAAAATAAATATTTAAACCGAAATCGACAACATACCAGAAAATAATTAAAATCAATAATTTATATTATCATATCAGTAATCATAAATTAAGAATATTGTAATATACTCTTTATCAAAAATGCTTAATAATTCATTTTTTTCTGTAAAGTATATTTTTTCATATCCTTTAATATAGTAAGCGATTTCGTAATAATTCTCAATATTTTTAGATGACTTCCATAAGTGATTTTTAAAATCCTCAATATTTTCAATATAAGAATGTTTAAATAAATATTTATTCCAATAATCAGGATTGCAGAGAATATCAGCAGGTATTAGATTAATCTGGTAATAACTTTCTAAAATATCTATCATCGTTTTCGCAGTAATAGTATTCGTATAATAAGAATGTATCCAATCAATAATATATGATTTATTTTTACTAATAATACTTTCATTTAATACTATCAATCCCATAATAATATATTTATTACTCCTTAACTTTTTCTTATCATATTCAGTAAAGTTTTTAGAT
>Ga0222715_10006277_pt1 | contig 10062 bp, 3 predicted proteins | sample C33_9DmetaG_FD_165056 | JGI IMG/M metagenome (GOLD analysis project Ga0222715, IMG submission 165056) | Estuarine water microbial communities from San Francisco Bay, California, United States - C33_9D | ecosystem: Environmental > Aquatic > Marine > Unclassified | place: USA: California... | reverse complement strand
TCAATCATTTTATATTTTTTAGGTCGTAATCCTAAACAGATATTTAAACATTCATTATCTTCTAAATCGGTTTCATCTTTTTTAATTTTTCTTGAACTTGTTAAAACAAGAGAATATCCATACTGAATATTTATTCCACGATTTGTTCGCATTGATAAGGCATGCGATTGTGTTGTAACACGATTGTTATTCCATCTATTATACCAACGAGCATTTAAATTAATACTATTTGGAACAGCATTCAAATCCACCCTTCCATCACTTCTTAAATACATTGTAAAATCAGGAGCATCATATGCTATTCTAAAAGGAGATGTTATAGAACTACTACTGCTATTGCCAGCATCACTTATAGTCATATCAAAACTTGAATTATAATGTAATCTCATTTTTCTATTACCTCCTGAACCATTATTTTTACCTATCTCAACATAACCATCACTTGTTGATGAAGGCGAACCAATTAACAATTCATCTCTAATATATGTTGTTCCAATTATATCTAATGGATATGCTGGTGATGAATTATGAATACCTAAATTAGGTGTCGTCCAAGTTATTGGTAAATCCACATCTAAATCTTTTGTAATAGAGTTCCATACCATATTTACTCCTGCCGAAACTGATATTACATCACGAGCGTCAGCGTCGTTATAATGAATTATAGTATCGCCTTGCCAGTTAGTTCCATCAAACTTTAAATACTGCCCTGTTGTTGATAATGGTAATATATTTAAACATGCTCCTGCTTGATTTGTTGCACCAGTTCCACCTCTTGTTATTGGTAATGTTCCTGTTGTAATATTACCAGCATTTATATTTGTTAAAGCAGAACCATTCCCTGAAAAGTTAGTTACTGAAAGCGTTTGTGTAAAGAAATTATAAGTAAAATTAGCGTCTTGTAAAATACCATAACCACCTCCAAAAACTACCTGTTGGGCGTTAAAACCTGCTAATTCGAACCAATTATTAACACTATCCCAAGCTATATTTGCTGATCCTGATTGCGATAATACATTTCTAACATCACTATCACTATAACTACCACCTCCTCCACCTGATACTGCTGACGAAACCCAATTTGTCCCATCATATTTTAAATATTCATTTGTTACTGGATTTGCTGGTAATGGAATACCTGCTGTTGATTGGAAAGTATTATCAGAGAAGTTTAACTGACCGAATAATTTTAAGTTTTTATTTTGGAATATACGTACGGCAAGATCAGTGCTTTGATTAACATAGAACGATAAATGTTGTTGAGAAAATATTTGCGTATCTGTGCTGGTGTGTTTTTTAATTAAAGTAGAAGAGGTGCCTGTCCCTCCAAGACTATTTGGAACTATACCTGCTGTTATTTGTTGTCCTGATATGCTGAGATAATTATTTGCTACTGATGTTAATGATACATCTGTGGAATTATCAGTACCAGATGGATCAACACCTAGTGCAGTTCTAGCTGCTGCTGCTGTTTGTGCTCCTGTTCCTCCTAATGTTATTGGGACTAATCCTGCTGTTATTTGTTGCCCTGATATGCTGAGATAATTATTTGCTACTGATGTTAATGATACATCTGTGGAATTATCAGTTCCTGCTATATCAACACCTAGTGCTGCCCTAGCACCTGCTGCTGTTGTAGAACCAGTTCCACCTCTTGTGATTGGTAATGATCCTGTTGTAATATTACCAGCATTTAGATTTGTTAAAGCGGAACCATTGCCCGAAAAGTTAGTAGCGTTTAATGTTGCAAAAAGTGGGTCAAAAGTTAAACTTGTATCTTGTTGAAATGTTGATGCTCCACCAAAGAATAATTCTAAATTATTAATAGTAGATAATCCTGTTCCTCCATTTGCTACTGGTATTACTCCTGTAATTGATAAAGTATTCGCTACATTATCCCAAGCAATATTTGTTGTTCCTGCCGAGTTCAATATAGTATAAACATCACTATCGGCATACTGCGTGATGGTATTATCAAACTCTTCGGTTGTTGTATTCCAAGTTAATCCAGTACCAGCACTATTACTTAATACCACTTTTACATCAGCATCAGTATAACCTAAACCTGCTGTATTCAGAGCCCAACCATAATCATTATTATACGGGTAATAATTTAAAGTAAAAATATCGGTTGGATTGTATGCCGGGTTAGTGTAACTTCCTTGTAACATACTCAATCTAATATCTATATATTGCTGTAATCCTGCTGCTTGAAAAAATATAAGATTATTAGCAATAATGCTCTGTCCTTGTGGGACAACAGATGTGGAATAGGTTTCTTGTATATACGGCAGTCCTCCATTAGAAGAAACAAATGCCTCGTATAAACCAGTTGATGTATTTAAAGTAAATGTATCAAAAGTTTGAGCGTAAGTTCTAATTTGGCAATTAAAAGTATTTACTAAATAATTTATCGCTGGTTGCGATAAGGTAATTCTAACAGCGTCATAATTATAAACATGTATCTCGGGAAATGATGTTGATAAAACACCATTATAAGTTGCTACTCGGTCTGTCCCTGAAATTGTTAGAATTGCTAAACCACCACTGGTGGTAATATTATCAATATTAAAAGTAAATATTTGAGTAACAAGGGGAGGTTGTCCTACTATTGGTGTGTGTGTTAAATTAGTTTTTGAAAGATTTTCAATACTATTAATTAATATTTGATTGCCCTTTTCAACGCGATTAATGCCAACAGCACATTGTGAAAATATATTACCAGTCATAAATAAACTACCATCTTCATATAAGTTCATTATGTTTGCTTGGTTGATTTTCCAAGCAAATCTGTAATCATTATTGTATAAAACTGGGACACCTTGTAGTAATGTGGGGAACGGATTATATTGTGATCTATCTGCTACTTCAAAAGCAGTATGAAAAACCCTTGATGAGTTAAAATAGAATAAATCTACTTTGTCCCTTACATTTGATATAGCATTTGGTGCAGTATCACTTGCCTCCATACTAATCTTATATCCTGTTCTAAAAGTATGAATATATACATCAGGAAAGTATATACTTAATTTTATTTTTTCAACTATATCAGCATCTTTGATTAACCAAAATTCGCTTGTAGATTGTATCCTGTATCTTGCTGGGTCACAAATAATATCATCACCATCATCAAGCATATATAATAAAGTAAAATCACCAATAACCATAGTTGTTTTATCACCACCATATAAGCCTCTTGGGTCATCAGTCCAATATACTCCCCATCGTTGTGATGGTCCAGAATATCTTACAATATCTCCACCGAGAGACACCCATTCAAACGTAATATTCGTGCTGTCTGCGACACCTGTTCCAATACCTTGCGAATTAAATTGAGGTGTTTGGTCGGTAAATGTAAATGTTTCAACTGCTTCTTTTTCATCAAATTGAGTTTTACTAAATATACTACGATTGTTCGATGATAAATTGGATTTATGTTGTCGGTCTAATGTTATACTATATGTTGATGCCGTAGGTTCAGTATAATTAAAACGGAGAATATCATTACCAAATATATCAAATGCTCGGTTTTTAATTGAGAGCATATCTGGTTCTGCTATTATCTTGTTATTAGTTGCATCCCATCGCATCGTATCACCCATACTTGTTGATAAAAGTAATCTAACATCAGTATCGCTGTAACCACCACCAACTACCGCATTTGTTGTAAATCCTGTTATAGTATCATAATATACATATCCATCTGTTGTCAATCCGTATAAGTTTTGAATATTTTGTGATGATAATGATTTCAATGTAAATCCATCACTAGCAGCTGATAGTGTCCCGAACTCTCCTGTATCCATTTCTTCATAAGCGAGAGAACCACCAATTTGTATATTTTTAAAATCAATCATATCAGCATAAAACTCTTTGCATGAAAAGAAGCGATCGCACTTAGCAGTCTGGTGGTAATAATTGTATGTTTTTAAATAATCGTAATCATCTAAATTAGTTTCAGTTAAAGGTATATCTGTTGATTGCAAAAATCTCCAATTAAAATGTGTCTGGTATTCATCTACATTTATATCTTCATCACCGATTATTAATATGCTGTTATCTAATGTGATGGTCTGTTGAGAAGGTGATACGAAAAAATCATCTGTTATGAAATTAAAACTATTTGTTTCTAGTTGCGTTACATTCGGAGGTAGGTCAGTTAAATCGCTCAATTGTGATGTGTAAAATGTTTGTGGAATTGTTATTTGATACTTATTTGCATCTAAATTATCATTCAGTTTATAAAAGATGTCGTTGAATGGTGTAGCAGCATTATTATTTAACTGGGCATAAAAATATATCTTGTTATAATCAAAAGCACTTAAAGTATGTTGTGTTCCATCTGTAAATTCCTCTACTTGTTCTCGTTGTAATGTCTTGAAAACATATGGGACTAATTTAACTTTTACGATGAATGCCGAGCGTTGATTAGCTGTTAATTTATATGTCGTATTTGTTGCAGTTTGTGGATAACCACTTGCGTATGCTGAATTAAAGCGAGGTCTTATCTTCCATTTTTTATGCAGGTAAGAATATAAATCAGGTGATTTATCAAAATCAATAATTATTGTATTAGTTGTGGTGGTATATATTTGTCGTGTATCTAATAATATTGTTTGTGCTGGTGTGGCATCGGTATAACTATCATAAAACTCGAATACTAATTCTTCCCATAAATTAGCCACCTTCGCTTGTGTATTTGGTATATCATCAAACCAGGTCGAGTTAAATGCCTCCCATCTCATAATCTTATATTCTATTTCAATTCTTCCAATATGTATTAGTGTATTTGTTGATGCTATGAATGTATTTATAGTACCAAAGGGGTCATGATAATATGTTGTCCCATCATAATTTTGCAGCATTCCCATAAAGTGCGGGTTATTATTTGTGTTCGAATCAATTAAACTATCTAATGTAGTTTGTGATAATGGATAATAAGCATCTTCAATTTTATAAAATATATCCTCGTTATTTGGTTGTGATACTACGAATATTCTTTTATATGCTTCGTAATTACCATAAGTAGGTGTGGCATTCGTGTATGTTGCAGCTGGTGATAAAAAGTCTGTTAAAATATTACGAGTAAAATTAATACCCCAATAATCTAATTCATATTTACAAAGATGTGAAAAGTAAAACCTACCATCCCGTAGGTAGAAAGCCATTCTGTTTAAATCTACTTGATATGCTTTTAGCAAAGCGTATGGTGGAACATCTTGTTGTTCATCATATTCAAGAGCAGTCCTGATAATATAAGTATTTTCACCAGCTACATTAGTTCTAAATCTATGAAAACCTAAATATTCAAATCTTCGGTTCAAATCATACACCTCCCCTGTTTTTTCATTTTTAAAATAAAATGCCCCTCTTGTTACTAAACCACCAGAGTTCCAGTTAGTATCATTATAATATTTTGTGCTCTCTTGTTTAACTAGTGTAATAACATCGTGATAGTTCAATCGTCGCATATTAGGATATAAACCAAAGAAGTAATTACTAAAATCTGCTATTGTAAATGGTGTATCGGTTGTTGCAGATACTTTTACTGCTCCCATTATAAGGTCAAAAACAATGCTATCAAACTCATTTTTATTGAAACCAATATTTACTTGCTTTGTTGTGGTAGTTGTCGGTGTCTCTCCATCGTTGAGTATGAGTTGGTATATCTCGGTTAAATTACCTTGTGTTGGTAGTGCTGATATGGTCGTATTAATCGTTGCAATATCAGTTGTATTAGTTGTAATATTATTTAAATTAGTAGTGATATTATTTTGAAGTGCCGGGATTTGAGTATTTAATATTGAAAAAATATTATTATAATTATTTGTAATATTAGTATTTTGTAGTGATTGGTCTGCTTGTATAGTTGTTATATCAGTTTGGATTGTTGATACATCGCTTTGGATTGTTGATATGTCCGTAGCATTTTGCCCTATTTGATTATAATTTATTAATTCAAGATTACCACCAGTATATTGAAATTGTGCTGCATTTACTGGTATAGTTCCGTAGTTTTGGATTTGCAGATTACCGCTAGCATCATATTGAAATTGCGATGTATCGAGCTTTAAACTTATATCTAGGCTCTTTGTTATTTCTCCCGATGGTTCCGTGATATTTGTTTCGGTGACATCTAAACCATTGTTAAAATCATTTTTATCTGGTATAAATTGTCTTCTTCTAACTCTGTTTTGGATTTGTTGTCTTTGTATTTCAACTTGGTCAATTTCTTTCACTAATATTTGTAATTCGCTATATAAAGTTACAACATCTATAATTAGATTACCACCAGTTGTAGAACCCCCTAAATTAGATTTGGGAATACTTATAATATCTCCAACACTAAATCCTGTATCTGTTTCGGTCACAACTAATATTGACGCTGTTAAAGAAGAACCTATTTCAATTTCTATTTTACAATTATTCGCTATATCAACCTCGTATGTTCCTGGTGTTGTAAAACCTGTATTTGTAGAAGATTGTATTGATAATCCGTCTTTATGTATTAAATTAGCAATACTCGCATTAGCATTATTTTTTAATTTATCGTATGTGTTTAATAATTTTACTTCTTCTTCGTCTAATTTTCTACTATTTAATCTATCATATATACCAAAAGCAATACCTACTACTAATGATAATCCACCAGCAACTGCTATTACTCCATTAAATAATCCAATACCTAAATTAGTTCTCGCTCTTTTTAACGCCAACGCTACATTAGCAGGATTTCCACCTTTATACGCTGCCTGCTCTATCATATCTAAATATCCATCAATAGCACCTTGATATTCATTTCTTAATTGATCTACACCAGCATCTAATGCGTTTTTAAACTCTTCCTGTGATTGTTTGTATTTTTCTGTTACTTCAATTTTGACAAGTCTTGCTTCGAGGTCTATAATAGTTGCTGAATTAGTTGCTACTAATGCTTGTGTTCCTGGATATGTTATTGCTATGCCTGTAACTGGTGTATATAATGTAGCATCAATAGTAGCAACATTACCTATTAATCCTAATACTTGATTTCTTGTTGATACGGCATAATCTACAATATCAGTCCAACCCGAAGGTATTAATAAACTAATTAATGGATTATATTTATAATAAATGTATAATTTACCATCAGTTCCAATCTTAGTGTTATACGTTAATTTATTATTAGATACATCATTATTATTAACTGCATCTTCGGTATAAAAACGGATTTCGCCATTTGCATTCTCATTTTTAAGATACAAGTTTAAAGCCAATGTTGGATTACTTGATTCATATTCATTTTCAAAATGATCTGATTTTAATTCAAGCAAATCGCTTAATTGTATATCTGTTCCACCACTTTCTCCCGTTACTACAAGAGATCCACCGCCACCTGTAAATGTTTGTGTGGCGTCAATGAAGCTTGCGTCATCGCTATTGTACCAAGACATCTCCCTATATTAAGCGTTTAAAATTATTTTCTCACATAATATTAGATACGAATAATGTACGATAATATCCCAGGTAGCTATCCAGCCACGTTTTTCTACAATCTAAGCAAGCTCCAAGGGGCGTTCTCCAAAAACTTAATCAAAGTTACTGCCGATCGTTTAACTGCTGATCCCCAGCAAATCACAAACATCCGCCTACCCATCGGTGCTCTTTTAAACCTTGACTCTCTTGCTCTTTGGTTTAAAGTTACCACCAAAGGTACTAATGTAACTATCCCAGCCCGTTATGCTTCTACATTCATCAAGCGTATGTCGCTATCAATGAATAACACCAGTGTGCAAATCATCCAAGATTATAACTTAGTATATAATGTTGCTATGGATCACACCAACAAAGATAAAACCAAAGGTATTGCCGGTGAAATGTTGGACAACTCCATCCGCTACACCGAAGCTGCCGGAGCATCAGACCAAACTAAAATCACAGCTGTATCATCTCTTCTTGCTGCCACAGGACATCTCGCCGATGAACAATTCTGCATCAACAACTGGATTGGTATGTTCGGCTCTGCTTCTACTCGCATCCTTCCTACTGACCGCTGCGGTGAAGTAACCATTGCTATTGAATGGGCACCCAACTTTGAAGTTCTCGGTGGCACCGGTGAAGCTTCTGCTACCACTTACACCGCCGCTGATACTTATTCAGTAAGCGATATCTATATGACTTGCGAGGCATTCTCATTCTCTGATGATACATATTATAAATCAATCGGCGATAAAGACCTTAAAATCGGTTTCAACGATTATGTTGTAACTCGCTTCGCCAATGCCGCTAAAAACTCTGGCATCAATGTAACCACTTACCTATCTGCTGGTTCTATTGATTATGTTTATGGCACAGCCCTATTACCACAATCTGTTCCTAAACCAATGGTAGCTTATGGTTCCCTCGGTACTGGTGCGACTGAAACTGTTGTTGCGAATATCTACAAATATTTATCTGACCCTGTTGCTTATGGCGACAACGCAAGCACTACTGCGGCTAACAACATCTATGGTGATGGATTTTTTAGTACTTTAGCTATGCAACGTTGCCTACAACATTTAGCTACATCTCAATTCAGCATTAACAATAAGGCCTTAAATTATGCCCCGCTAAATGCTCACGAAGTTTTTAATAATAACCTTTGTGCCTTAGGTTATGAAGGTGTTGATGCATCTGCTAACGGTTTCCACAGCGGTGTTGTATCATTAAAACATTATCTTAAATACTATGCAGTTTGTATGCAAAGCCTCGAGCTTATTGACAAAGATGTTTTCTACATCTCTGGCTTATCATCTGCTGGCTCATCGTGTGCTGTAAACTGGGCGGCAACATTCTCTGGTTCTTCCAACACCCTCTCGGTTACTCCTGTGATCGTGGCCAAGTGTAGCAAAGTTCTCCACATCAAGCCCGGACGCCAAATCATGGTCGAGTAAAAATAATATCTCTCTATTAATTAGATACTATGTTTGGACTTAATGTTTATGTTCCCGATCCAGTGGGCACTATTGATGCGACAAAGCAAGATAAATACAACATCCATCACCGACGCAACGATGCTAAACTTTTTGTAACAGAAGAAATCACTGATAATAATCACAGACAAACTGGTTCATTACCACCACAATATCCTCATCATTATAAAATACATCATGACAGCGTAACCATGCATTTAAATAATTTGCAAAATTATAATCCCACGAGTGCTGGTATAACTTATTTTCAAGAACATGAAACTAATAAGCATATTCATCATGGTGGTATGCACAGCCACCCAGCAAATAAAACCACTCCACAACATCGTGATACTACTATACCAGATAAAGTAGATAAATGGCGTAAACGCAGCAATATATTCGAATCACCCGCTGAACATAGCCACCGATTAAATATTGTTAAAGTATAGATATTTTTTTTATTAGCTTTTATTAGATATGATTAAAAGAGTAAAAAGTATTTGGGTTGATACCAAAAATGCAGTTGTTAATCCAGATCGCACAGAGTTTGTATTTAACCATTTGCCTGTAATACAAGTTAGAGGTGATATTTGCCACCTTAAAGTTAATAGCATATCAGGATCAAGTAGCAGTGGTAGCAATGATTATATTAACCATACTTGGGTTATTAAATTAGGCAATGTTAAATATAATCACTCGTATTATTTTAATGCTGACAAAAATAGTAGTCCCACCATTGCCGATGTTATGATTGATGCAAACAAAGGGTTTCATTTAAATAACAGCGTTTTAACATTACCAGAGCAAGATATTAACCAACTATGTTTAAAAATAAAAAGTGATGATGGACATGGTCTCATTAAAGCCACCCATACCATTGATCTATATTTTAACATCATAATTGAAGAATATGATTATGAAAAAATAAATTAAACGCGTTTCATTTTACGCCCTTTTTTGATGGGACAATTTTGTTTAGCTTTCATTTTTTTTTGAGCATCTCCTAATCCAAGATCTTTCTTGATATTATTATATACTGATTGTCCTGCACCAAACAATGCACCTTCTGCTGTGCCAAATATGCCACCTTTGATTATCTCATTTTTAAACTCGGTTGCAACATTCTCCG
>Ga0222715_10006273_pt1 | contig 10066 bp, 9 predicted proteins | sample C33_9DmetaG_FD_165056 | JGI IMG/M metagenome (GOLD analysis project Ga0222715, IMG submission 165056) | Estuarine water microbial communities from San Francisco Bay, California, United States - C33_9D | ecosystem: Environmental > Aquatic > Marine > Unclassified | place: USA: California... | reverse complement strand
GATGCGAATGCGTTAGGGGATAGCTCACGAGCCTGCTGCGCGTCTTTCAACGCTACAGATGCGTCATGCGTCTTTTTGATGATGAGCTTATCATCTTCAAACTTGATGGTTTCTTTAATTTTAGTTGAGGTGTTTGCCATCTTCCCAAGCCTCATTGATGTCTGGTGTTGAGGGATCATCGCCTTTCAGCGTACCGTCTGCCTTACGCGCACGCTTACGTTTCGCAGGTGCTTTCTTTGCTGCAGGCTTCTTAGGCGCAGCTTTCTTTGGTTCCTCAAGCGGAAGCTCAGGCAGAACCTCTAACGCCATAGGCTTTGTTGTGCAAATCTTGTTATATTCTGCTTCTGGAATATCAATAATATCGCCATTACGCACGCGGCCTACGCTCGTGGACATGCTGCGATATTTAACTAAAACTCTCATTACTGCCTCCTGATAAAGAGAAGGGGCGTTGCCGCCCCCTCAATAACGTTATGACGTTATGATGTTGTGTTGTCGAACACGCCGCCGTTTGCAGCTTCGTTCTTACAGACCAATGTAAGCTCTGTAACAACTTGGCGAGTTGTGTTGTCGCCAGTTTTTGCAAGCGCAACGTTTTTGGTTGGACGCAATGTTGCGACTTCCCACATATCATCCTGCATGATGAATACGTCACGTGAACGGTTCTCACGAGATGGCATGAACTCAATAGTTCCCCAAGGAGTTACATACACTGCAAGTGATTTGATCACACGCTCGTCACCAGCTTGTACTGCTGAACGCTGGTTGTTGTTACCTGTGAAACCTAGAGCAACATTCATTTGGAATGCTGATAGATATACTGTGTCAGGGTTGCCACCGTTTTCCCAGATAGACTGCATAACACCATCAAAGCGTGCTTGTGAGAACGCAAGCAATGTTGTTGTTTCGTCTGTACGAGCATCTGTACCGTCACCAGTAGCGTCTGCACCTTCGTTAGCACCAAAGTCTGTGTTTGATGTCAACCATGCAGGCGCACCAGCAAGCTCACGTGCAGTTGTAGAGTTACCTGCTGCGCGTGCGTTGTTGTCGAAAAGTGCCTTTTCGATGTCCAACTTTTGCTCTTTGGCAATCTTCAAAGTTTGGTAAGCAATCTCACGTGCGCGACCTGCTTTGTCCAAGCCTTCGTCAGTGTCAGGTACGACAACTGCGTTTTTGAAGATTTGTGTGTAGTTGCCCAAGCGAGTTGTCGCTGAACGTGCTTCTGCAGTTGTTGCGTCACCTTCAATGTGAGCGTTTGCTGCAGACGCGCGTAGGCTGTCTGTTTGCCATTCATGCAATGTGTTGCGCGCACGTGTCTTTGCAGACTTCGTGTGGAATGGTGTTTCTTCTGGTGAGATGTTTGTGATTACATCACTCAAATCTTCACGAATGCCGACTGCATCATAGCTGTCGAATGTATTGCTAGGCTGTGCCATAGTTTACTTTCCTTTACTAAAGTTTTGGATTGATAAGCAAATCTGCCATGTCTGCGATATTCCCAGATTTCATAGCTTTTGCTTCCTGCTTTCTGCGAGTTACAGCGCCATCCGATCTGCGTTTAGCACCAGCCTTTACGACAGGTCTGACATTGCTACCCTTTTCCTTAGCTTTGACTTTGTTTGCTTGTAGCTCACGCCACTTGCGCGCATCATTCAAAGCGCGGACGTAACGATGATCAACGACATTCGCCATCTCATCTTCGCTAAATCCATAAGCTACGCCAGTGTCTATCAAGCCCTTCTTGATTGTGTCGCCCTTATCGGGGTGGACAATATCGGGAATGGCCTCTGCAAGCAGCTTAGCCTGTTCCTGCAGATATGATTGTCTTTGCGCTTGGGTTTGCTGTTGCTGCTGTTGCTGCAACTGTCTGATCTGTCCAACTTTAACGTTGTATTCCTGCACCGCCTCATCGTATTTCATCTTTTCTTCCATGTACCCAATTGGGTCATTTTCAAAAAGGTCTTTAGATGGTGGGGTAGGTGCTTGTAACCCGCCTTGCTGTACTTGCTGTGCTACCTGCAGAACTTGCTGTTGCTGCTGAGCTAAGTGCGCTTTTGCTGCCTCAAGCTGTTTAGCTTGCTCAGCGTTTTCACGCATTTTTTGCTGAATATAGCCCTGACCCGCAGCAGACTGCTTTAGTTGGGAAAGGGTCCAGCGCTCTTGTCTGCCATCAATAGTAATGTCAAACAAAGCATCGCTGTCATCCTCAACGGCTTCTACTTCGTCAGTATATTCAGTTGCATCATCTTCATATTCAGTTTCACCATCATCGTCAGATGCTTCGATGACATCTGCGTCCTCTTCAGCTTCCTCTACGACTTCGCTCTCAGCGTCCTGAGTTGGCTCAATCATATCATCTACTGCGTCACGCAAATTATCTTCTTGCGTTGGCTCACCGCCAACCTCTGGGGACAGTAGGCTTCCTACTGCGTCATCAAGTGTAGTCGCGTTTTCCACGGTGCTACTCCTTATTTACGATCTAGCATGCGCTCCGCAGCAATAGCTGCGTCAAGCTGCATTTCGATCTGGTTTAACGCGCGCATGATTGCGTGCGCCTCTTCGCGCTGCTCCACTTCGGATGCAGTGCTGTTTGCGAATATGCTTAGCTGCACATCGCGAACATCTTGGACAAACTGCTGAAACGCAGTGTCATTCTTTAAGCGCTTGGCTTCGTCTGCCTGTATGCGAATGCTCATCATTGCTGTGCAATACCTGCGATTGTTCTCATTTTATCTTGCTCTGCTTTAACGCGTGCTACGTCAACTGCAGTGCCATACTGACCGTATATCTTGGCTGCATCAACCATCAAATCCTGCGCCATCTTATCACGCTCACGATCATCCTCTGCAGCCGCTTTCTGTGCGTCTAGCTGCATTTTCATCATGTCGGATTGCATCTTAGCTTGCGCTTTCATTTGCTCTGCAGCTAGGAATGCTTGGTTCGGATCAGTGCCTTGCGCCTGCTGAGCTTGTGCTTGCTGCTGCAGTGCTAGTAGCTGCTGCTCGACTTCTGGCGTTATTGGAGCAAAATAACGATCAGAGTTTCTTACGCCAGCAGCAGCTAACATATCAGACAACGTATTGCGTATGTTCGTCAAGCTCACCATGCCGTTAAATGGGCCATACTGTGCGTATATCTGCTGCTGAATGCTAAACGCTTGCTGTAGCGCCATCATCTTCTCTTCTTCGCGACCTGTGCCTAAGCCTACGTTGATGGATACATCCATCTCAGCATTCCACACGCGAGGATCAACAGGAATAAAGCGCCCATGCATGCGCATCATCTGTTCTTCGTCTGTGTGCTTTATGTGTAGCTGCAGCATAATCTTAAACAGACGCTTCATGCCCTCTGCCAAGTTGCGCACCATGACCTCAACCTGACCAGCCTGCGCTTGGATCGTCGCTTGGACTGCGGCCTTGGTTGTGGACTGCATTGCGTCTGGGTCTAGCCCCATGCTTGCACGGGATACGCCTGTTTTGTTCTCAACTAGCTGGTCCATGTACGTCAGAGCGCCAAGCGTTTGTCCTGCAGTAAATGGCACCGTTAGCTCTTGAACTGCCCCTGCTTGGCGCATGCGCACGATTGCGCCGATCTCATTGTTCAGCACATCGTCAATGTTGACTGCGCCATCAACAATACCAATGCGTGGATTGTTGGTCATGGCTACGTTATCCAGCACACCGCGCAAGATAGCTGTGCTTGCGTCTTGATCATCCATGACAATCTCTGCAAGAGAGCGCCCATAGAATGTATGTGGCTCTGGATCAACCTCGAACACAGCGAATGGGATGTGGTCAATTGGCTCAAAGTCCAGCAGCTTGTAATCTGAACCGCCGCAGATAAAGCGATGCAGAACTGGTACACCTGTGCCGTCTACATCTAGCTTCATGTAGGCTTCTGTGATTGCCACGCTGCGCATTGCAGGGTCTGCAGATTGATCCTCGTAATCGTCCTGAGAATAACCCTGACGCTCTATGGTTTCCGCTTCTGAGATGTCCGATGCGCCATATAGGCTATCTAGGTCATATACATCCTCAAAGTCATAGCCCATCTCCACAAGCTCACCAACGCGCATCTCTGTGCGGTGTGCAACAACATAGGCTTCGTCTATATTGCGCGCTTGTGAGTTAATGAAGAACTCTTCAGGCGGCACGCTTTCAAAACGCATTTGACCTTCAGGCATTTGTCTGCTGATCTTTAGGTCATGCGTTGGCATGTCCACCTCTGTACCCATCTCGTCTACAGTTATAGAGGATGTCACAGTATGCTCTAATACAGTCACCTCATCGCCTGACACGATCATTGTGTATTCTTCGTCAGTCAGATCGCTGTACGTGAATATCTCTGCGCGATACTTGGTTTCCCAGTAGGCTTTCACAATGCCAGTTTTCTTAACTAGGGCATCGTGGAATGCGTCATTAAGCACACGATAACCATCGTTCTGGTTAAACACGTAGTGCATGTATTCTGTTGCTTGCTCTGCCATAGCGACATCTTCTGGCCCGCGTGGCACAAACTCAACAGGCTTAGATGTGGACATAAACACACGCATCAGGCTTGGCTTTACAGAGCGCACGGTATCACGTACTTTTGTTGCGACTACTTTGCTGCGACCATCTTCATAGCCAATGTCTACCTCACCATCAAAGTAGCGTTGAGCCTTAATGCGGTCATCTGTGATTTCGCTCTCAACAAAGTCTACAGCCTGCGCAATTGCGTCCTGCAGGATACCTTCAATCTCGCGTGTGTCTTTTGCTTTTGGCTGCATGTTATTGCTCCTGCATCTGCGGTAATAGGCCAGTTTCGCTGCCCGCCTCTAAGCCTATAAGCGCGCGTATTTCACTTAGAGAGATTGACTTATTTGGGGCAATCCCTGTTGCCAGCATATCTTTAATTTGCTCTGCTGACTTTAGCGATCTAGCTTCTGCTGCGCCCTTCGCCGCCATTCCTGTTGCGGTTACGCCTAGCATGGCTGGATTGTAGGCAATTGCGCCGACATTTAAGGCTTGCATAAGCCCACCGCCAGACGGTGACATTTTACCGATAAGCCTAAGCATATTGTCACTCATCTTGCCGCGCACGAACTGTTCCATCACTCTGACCTCTGCATCATCGAAGAATTGGCTTTTCTTTTTGCTTGCAAGGATATTCTTTACCGCGCGGCGATAGTTATTAACAAGGTTCCCGCCAGAACCGCTTGTTGCAGTGTCTAGCTCTGCTTTTCTAAACGCATCTTCAAGCATTTCTAACTTCTTATATCGCTTGTTCGCTTGTCGCGCAGTGTCCATTAGGCGATTGGCTGGTGCTTTTGCTTCTATCGCTTCATCTATGACATCAATCATTTCGCGAATACCCTGCTCATTCCGCGCTGCACTATATCGCTTATACAGGCTCTGGCGCAGCTTATCTAGCTGACCCACCGTCATTGTGTTGCCCATCTGCGACTGTATCGTCTTGAGCGCAGCCTTGGTTTGAAGGTCAACTTCTGGAACATAGTTAAACTTAGCTACTGCTGCATTTGACTTTGCGACAATCTGATTGACCTCGTTGGGATCAAACTTAACACCAGATTTGTCCACTTTGCTATATGCTGCATTTTTTGCGTCACGCAAGCTCTGCAAGGTTGGGCGCTCGACTGAGCGCTTGAATGTCTTGTTGACTACCTTCGCACCTGCGGCTGGCGACACAAACGCCCCAATAATTCGCGCAGGCAACTCCATAGACGGCGCATATTCCTCTGCTGCTTGACCTGCTGCTTCGCTGCCAGCGCCTGCGGTTCCAGCAACTAGCGCCCTGCGTGCAATCCCAGCAGGCCCACCAACCACGGCAGAAGGCAAGAACTCAGATATTGTTTGTACATACTCGCCTGCAGTCGTTTGGGGGTCATACTCCTCTGCAGGAAATGCCTCACGAAGTGCTTGCCCTACAGTTGATTGCAGAACTGGGGTCTTTTCGTCAACATCATATCCAAAAAAGTCTTTCGCCTCTTGATACGACCTTACCCCAAGCCTGCCCAGCATCTCTATCGCCTCTGGAACTGCGATTGCACCTTCACGCAGGCCACTCTTTAGCGCCATTTTAATGTCCTCTTCTTGAGACACTTGAGGCTGCGCTTCTGGTGCAGTTACATCCTGCTCTTGGGTAGATTGTGACGCGAAATATGCATTGGCAGTTGCCTCATCTGGGAACTCTATGATGCGTCCACCGCCTGCGTCTACTATAACTGCCATTACTTCACAGGCTCCACTTTACCAGTTTGGGGGTTAAATCTGTGGGTTACGGTTGAGGATGTTGTCGCGGCTGGGGCTGTAGACGCCCCCATGATTGTATCTATTTCGTTTTGGGTAAAGTAAGCAGAGCCACCCTCAGTATCCAAGATGCGCTTCATTGACTGCTGATACTGCGTCTCTAAGCGTTCAAGGTTTCTTATCAACTGATCTGATGACTGAGATGTTTTTAGGCTACCCAAGCTGGCCTGCAAGGCGTTGAGTTCTTGCACAGCAACCTGACCAAGCGCACCACCTGTTGGGCTTTCTTCGCGCATTCTTTGTAGTCTATCAAAGCCAATATTTGAACGAATTGTTTCACCAAGCTCATTCACATCAACCGCAGTTGTGAAGCCCATTCTAAGAAGCGCACTACCAATCATACCAGTTGTGAGGGTAGGATTGGCCTCAATCTTCTTTTTCATCTCGCTAATGTCACCAAGAACAGTTGTGCCTGAAGTAACCTTGGCCTCTGTCTGCTTTGTGATAGCATCTGCTGCCCGCTTTGCGTCTTGCTCTGCCTGAGAGCCTGCTATTGGCTGCACTTGATATGTGATATTACCCTGAGCATCTCTGCCCTGAATTAGCATAGTTCCTTTTTCCAGCGCACCAAATTCAACTGGCGCACCTGAGCCATAAACATCACCGCCACTAAGGATGTATTTCTTATATTCTTCTGAGCCTGCAGTTAAGCCCGCCGCTTCAGCTTGCTTCATTAGGGCAGTTCTGCTGTCCTTCATTCTTTGAAGTTTAATTCTGTTTTGCATCTCGCGCTCTTCCGCTGCAAGCTGGAACATCTGCCCAACTGCAGTTTTGCCTGTAATGGCACCAGATTTAACCTGTTTAGCAAGCTCAGTCTGACCTGCGCTTTCTAGCATGTTGACTGTGCGGTTTTTGCGGATGTTAGATGCGCGGCGCTCCTGCGCTGCCTGTAGCTGAGCAGGTAGGTTTGCGTCAGGCTTCATGCGCATACTGTTTAACCAGCTTGCAAATGCTGCTGCCTGATCGCTGCGCTTAGCGCGGCTCTCCTGCATCGCAAGGTCATCGTCTGCCATACCAATTCGTTGCATGTCTTGCTCAGCCATAATTCTCTCCTAGCGCATACCCATCGCCATGAATGGCAATGTTAGATAGTCAAACAAACCGCGCTGCACTGATTGCGTTGTTGTGGATTGATTAGGTACAACACCAAGCGCTGCCAGTGGCGCAGCAAGTGATGCTTGTGGCGCACCTGTGTAGCCTGCGAATTGCTGACGCGCTGCGTCGATCAATGTCTGCTGCAATGCCTGCTGCATTAAGCCTTGACGCTCTTGCGCCGCAGTAATTGCCTGACCTGTTTGGAACGCCTGCTGACCCAGACCGCCAAGCTGTGATGCCGCTGCTGCGCGTGCTGCGCGATCCCGCATTGCTGCGTCCATTGCTTGGGTATAACCTGTCTGACGTTGTTGCGCTGCGATGTCGCCTGCCATGCGCCCATATTCGCCTGCAAGCACACCCTCTGCCACGCCTTGGCGTGACCCACCAAACGCACGCGCTCTTGTGGCCTGCGCCCCTAGCGTATTCATAGCCATCTGACGTTGACGCTCAATGTCTTGCTGTGTGCGATCAATGACCTCTTGCTGATAAGGGTTCATATAAGCGCCGACTTGGAGCGGTGCTTGCATTGCTTGTTGCGTGCCGCCAATTGCGCCCTGCAAGGCTCCTGCCGCTGCTTGGTTTACGTTAAATGGCGCAGGTTGCGCTGCTACTGGCTGCGGCGCTGGCTGATAGGTTGCCGTTGGCTGCGGTGTTTGCAGCGTTCCTGTCTGCGCCGCTACTGTTGGTGCTGGTGCTGCTGCGCCCATGTTACGCTTCCTTCTTAATTAAACCGACTGCAAAGAATTGAGCAGTGCGAAGTGTGAAGTTAATAGCGCCCCTGATTGTGCGCTTCTTACCATTTGCAAAGGCAATGTAATCGCGGAACTCTGCGTAATGTTCGTGCGCTTTGCCTTGCTCAATCTTCTTACGACCCAAGTGACGATAGCCTCTGCGGATTGCTTCACCCCACCACTTGTTATGCAGGTTGTTCATGCACCAAACGACTGCTTCCCGTTTCATACTTGGTGTAAATGCGCCTGAGCCGACTGCGTGTGTTGCAACTACGCAGCCGCCACCGCCACCGCCGCCACCGCCGCCACCGCCGCCGCCGCCGTCATCTTTGGGTGCGGCTGTGCGCGTTAAAACTGGATTTCCAAATCCATCAGTAACAGTATTTCCGCTTGTGTCTGTCATTGCCGTCCAGACCATGCCATCGCCTGCGTCCTGACCGCCAGCAGAAATTTGACCAAAGTTGTCATCATTACCTGTATCAACTACTGGCGCAGTAAACGCAGAAAGATCATCAGACGCAAGAACAGTCGATGCAAAGTCTTGCTGTTGTTGGGTTGGAATTTGAACCCCAAACGGATCGTCGTCTGCTGCTGCGACACCTGCCTCAAACGTAGGTGCAAAACTCGTGTCTGAAGGTGTGCTTTCCACAGGCGCTGGCGCTGGTGCTGCAACACTCTCGTCAGTTGGTGCATACCCCTCATAACCGCCTGACGTTAGCTGTTCATCTGACCAACCGTATTTATCTTTAAGAATTGCCGCAACCGCTGAGTTTTTCTCCGATGAGCCATCATAAATTACTGGTGGTGGTGTTAGATCATCTCCCATCTGAGAGAAGGTTTCAGTCTTTGCCGCAAGGTCAGCATTTGTTGGCGTAGCAGATGTATCCGTAAACCAGTTGCTAATGTCGTATGTGCCATCGTCCTGCAACTCTGACCCAGCCATCTCAGCAAAGTTTTCACCCTGTTTTTCTACCGCACCCTCAAAGTCAACTTGCTGGTAAATACTGTCGGCAATCTCACCGCCAAGCCCAGGAATGCCAAGCAAATCTGTGCTTAGCTCACCTGTCACAAGAGAGCCGCCATAGCTACCAGCACCGCTTGGGCTATCAAAGGATGGCTCACCACCTGTTATCGTCGTAATCGCATCACCAATCGTAGCATTCGCATTGCCCAACTGGTTCATGTATATTGCGTCTTGTGCAAGCTGCGCCTCTTGATCCTGATTGATTGCGTCGATCTGAGATTGCGTCAAAACATCAGTTGCAGGGTTGTATGTCGGATCGCCAATGGCTTCCTGAATAGTATTTACATAGGTGTTATATTCAGGTGCAGACAAAGCAGAACCCTGCATGTTCATCTCAGCAACAGCCAAATCACGCTGGCGATCTGCTTCACGAATATCCGCAACAGTGCCAAGCTGTGAATAATCAATAGGCGCTGCAACATTTGACCCTACCTGACCAGTGAATGGGTCAATAAACAAGCTGTTCATTAAATTAACTTGCGCTGGGCGCTTTGCTGCTAAATCAGCTTGCGCTTGCTCAAACAGTGGCGCAGATGAATAACCACGAATGCCCCCCGCAAAATCTTGCGGCGCTGGCATTCCCGCCATTGCTCCACCTGCGGGTGTAGTCAGACCGAAAGCGCCAGCTTGACCTGCTACGTTCTGGAATGCTGCTTCTTGTGTTGGCGTAAATGCTGCAACGTCTGGGCCATAATACGGCACATACCCGATTTGACTGATCGTATCAGCACGCGCCAGATTTCGCTTTGCCGCTTCTTCAATGTACTCAGGGACTTGAACGCTTGTCGTTGTTGAGCCGCCTTTACCGCCTGCCATTACTATATCTCCTTAACGTATGACGTGTGCAAAGGCTTCCAGCCATGCTTGGTCAAAGGTTTTTTCCATCCGTGGCGACCTGTTATTGTCAC
>Ga0222715_10006270_pt1 | contig 10072 bp, 12 predicted proteins | sample C33_9DmetaG_FD_165056 | JGI IMG/M metagenome (GOLD analysis project Ga0222715, IMG submission 165056) | Estuarine water microbial communities from San Francisco Bay, California, United States - C33_9D | ecosystem: Environmental > Aquatic > Marine > Unclassified | place: USA: California... | reverse complement strand
CAATGAAAATGATTTATTGTAATTTTTTATTTCTTCCTTTCTTTTTACCACCACCTATCGTTATTCTTTTATCAGCATTAACAGCGGCAGCTTCAGCAGCTTCAGCAGCTTCTTTAACAATACAATTAGCTAAATCAGGTGAATTTTTACATGATTTTTTATATATTTCATATGCATTTTTTGTCATATTGTGTTTTTCTACACACATTCCATTACCATTTTCATCCTCTCTATAGCCAAGCCTTTTACGAATGCAATAATTTCTAATATTTATATTTTTTTGTTGTTTTGGTTGCGGATGCCGTTCCCGGACTGATCTTTGTAATAAACCTTGCGGATGCCATCCCGAGACTGATCTTTGTAAACCTTGTACAAAAGGTTCTTTTTCTAATATTTTATCAACAAAATAATAATTATTTTCATGTTCTATAATTTCTTTATTTTTATTATCTATTAACATATTATTATAATATGCATAATCTTTTTTATTAAATTTTTTTGCCTCTTTTACATAATAATTCTTGATCTTCTTTTTTTAATTTATAATAACTTATATATTGTCAATTGCCACCTTTTGCAGATTTTTTAGATTTCTTCTTTTTATCATTAGTTTTTATAACCTTTTTGTCTTTGGATTTTTCCACTGTTTTATTTTGTTTAATCTTTTTGTCTTTGGATTTTTTTGCTGTTTTCTTTTTGTGTATTTCTTTAAATTCCTTAACTGTAACAAGATCTCCTTTATATTTAACATATTCTTTACGATCATTTGGCTTTTTATAAATACATCTTTCTTTTCCTAATATTTCTTTTTTAACTCCGGTTTTAGTACATTTTACAGGTTTTCTACCTGCGCCTTTATATTTTGAACTTATCATTTTTGATTTCAAACTTAAACCGGGTTTTTTTTTTATACTATCGTTCACTAATGCTGTTGCTGCTTCTTTTACTAAACTGGCTGCTTTTTTTCTTGTAGTCATTCGCTCATTTTCAGCTATTTCTTGGATTTTATATAATGGAATAAGTATATTGGTACTAAAAACTTCTTGAATTTCATTATTACTTTTTTTAATTTTTTCTTCTTTATCAAAAAATTTCATCCAGTTTGTAGCTAAAAAATTTACAATTTGTTCTTTATCAGAAATATCAGGTGCAGGATTTTTGCTTTTAATAAGTTTTTTTAATTGTGCAAGTTCATCTATTAATGTATTATTCTCATCTATTTTTATGCGTAATACTGCAAATGATTCTATTAATTTATCTACTAAATCTATTTCATCACTACTTAATATAGTTTTAAAGTCGGCTACTTTATTTACTTTTTGTAGAACATAAACTTTTTCGCCTATTTCCGCATTTTTTTTTCTAATTAACTGTTCATAATGTAATGTTTTTGCAATATTTTCAATAAATTCTTCTCGTAATTTTTTTTTATTTTCATCCCTAAGTAATTGAGATATATCTAATGTTTTTGCAATTATTTCAAAAGTTTTTATATTCGAAGCATTAATATTACCTAATTTATCTAATAATGGTGGTGATATTTTTTTCATTTCAACAGTATATTTTTCATTTCCTTTTTCTCTATCATCAAAAAATATTGAAATTGCATTGGCGAGTAAATCACTACTATTATAATCATTTTCGTTTATATATTTCATAAATTCACTATTATTTATTAACGATTCTAATATTGTTGATTTATCATCTATTTTAAAATTTCCATTAGTTATATAGGTGTATGCTTTTTTAATAATATATTTTAATTGTGCTGCGGAAATATTAATACTACCAATTTTAATAGCACCTTCTGATATTTTACCTTCTGATATTTTCGATATGATAAAATTTGCTACCGAATCAGGAGTTCCTCCAAAATCTTGTGGAAATTTATGGTAGCAATCTAATATTATTTTGATAAAAAAATGTGGTATATATCTATCATCAATTAGAAAATTAAAAATAAACATGTTATCTTTTAAAGCTTCAAAATTAATACTACCTTCCAGATCTCTAACTATTGTAGAAACATCAAAAAGAAAAAATAGTTTATTGAGCTTATATTTTCTTCTAAGATTAGGATTAAAAAAAGCCCAAGCTATTTGTCTTTTGTGTACTTCATATTTACTCTTAATTATTTCTTCCGTACTTTCTCTAAACGCTCCTGGTAATCCTTGTGGTATTGCTTCTAATCTACCCATATATTCTGCTGCCTTTTGAAGCATAAGACCTTTTGTATATTCTGCTTCATCAACGCCTGTAGGTATTAATATTAAATTATTTTCTATTGCATCATGATATTCACTAAGTGCTAATTTGAAACTATTATCTGTTACATCATCATCTAAATAAGTTTCATTATGTCTCAAATATTCCATTGTTTTTTCAAGAAATTTAATTTTAAATTGTTGGTTTTGATTAAAATATGTTAAAAATGCTTTTATTTGTTCTTGAGTATAATAACCATTTAATCCATGACGCTGAATCAATTCATTTAATTTATCCGCTTTGGCTGTCTGAGATAATATTTCATAAAAAGTGCGTGTATTTGTTCTCCAATTATCATAATTATTAAAAAATAAATTAATAAAGAAACTATCTACACCATCAGGTGATAGTTCTCTATCAAAATGTTTTTCTGGACTTTGTGATTGTTCTGGACTATTTTGCATTTTGTCGGGATCCGGTGACGGTGACAATGACATTGACTTTGACATTATTATATTTATATATCTAATAATAGTTTATAAAAAAAAATTTAAACTACAAATCCCGATTGAGAATGTGCATTATTTTGTTGATACATTACATGTTGTTGTTGCCCATCTACTAATGTAGCTGGAATATAGTATGGCATAGTAGGATACATATATTGTTGCCCAGCTACTAATGTAGCTGGAATATAGTATGGCATAGTAGGATACATATATTGTTGCCCCATAATATTAGTGTGTTGGGTATGCGGTTGAATTGCTACATTTGCTGCAATAGATCCTGCAACACTTAGATAATTTTGATAATAAGATGTATTATCTTCTACTGATTTTTTGTCTGTTTCTTCAGATTTTACTGGAGGTGCTTCAATATCATTATATACTGGTTTAATATGGTAAGAGGGCCATGTAGAACCATTTGTGAAAAATGGAGTAAGAATTAGATCTGGAACTTTTCTATAAAATTGTTGGGTCTGTTGGAACATTGTTATTGTTATATTAATAATATGCCATATGTTTATATGTGTTTCGTCGCATTATTATATGTTTTAAATTAACTTAATATAATAATGGCACAATGCATATATCTTCGTTGATATTATTATCAGATAACTTATAAAAAAGCTCCTTATTATCTTTATAAATTCGTGTTAGTATAACTTTATCTGTCCATAAATTATTTATATCTATAAGATTTTCCATATATTCTCCATATAATTTTGCAAAATTATTAATTATGTTTTTATGTATCATATATGATATTCCAGATATATAATGATAATTCCATATATAATATATCTTATCCTCATCATATTCACCCTCTCCCGAATATATAAATTTATCCTTTGGTAATTTATCTATTTTTAATTTATTAGGAAATATTTCATTTGAAGGACAACAGTTTTTGTATATATTAATATCAGTATCAATCCAGCAAAAAAACTCTGAATCATATATATTATATTCAGCAGCAATTTTAATCATATTAATTTTTTCATTCCATATTAAATTCAATTCAAGTGAAGGGCAATATAATTCATCTATAATAGTTTTATCAATATATTTATACGAATTGAATTCTTCAATATTATATTCTATATAATATGTAGGATAATCATCACCTCTTATATTTTTAACATACTCAATTGATTTTTTATCACCGAAAAATACATAGGGGCAATTAATAAGTAGTGTATTATTAAGACATTTATCATATGTTTCACCAGTATTCCATAAACCTGTAACGCAAGTTACTTGTGAAATAGGGAGTTTAATTAATTCAGGAATATCTTCATAATTATCTTCTATAAAATCTGGCGACTCACAATAAGCATCGGGTGCTATACAGTTAGCATAAGGAATATAACACATTATTACTATTTTTGTTATTATATGAGTTTATATATTGTCATCTTTTTAAATGAGTACATAATTTTATTTTTCTTAGAAATTTAATAAACTTTAAAAATTTAATAGATTTTAAAAATTATGTACCCATTTAAAAATTTAAAAATTGATTTATATATTTAATATAAAATTCTATAAATATGTCGGTAGATATTGAGAACATTTGTGATGTAAATGCTCGTTATTCTAATAATCACAAGCAGCGATTTTATACGGATAAAGAATACGCTATTATATCTACTGAAATGTTGCAACAAATTCCTAATTTAAAAACACCAGACGATATTACCAAATTTCAAAAGCAATTGCAACGTCAATATAAAATTACTTTATCAAAGGCCAATCTCATTTATTTCTATAATAGCTTAAGTATCGATAACTTAGCATTTAAAAAGTTAATTACTAAAAAAAAATCTAAATCTAATTCTGGTGTTATAGTAGTTACTGTTTTAACTTCTGGAAAACCAGAATATACTGATGATGCCGGAAATAAAGTTATAGGTAAGTTTAGTTGTCGCCATAATTGCGCATATTGTCCAAATGAAAAAGCACATGCTGGTAATAATTGGGTCGATCAACCCAGATCTTATTTATATTCTGAACCAGCAGTATTGCGAGCCAACGATAATAATTTCGACCCAATATTGCAGTTTAATTCAAGAATAGATGCACTAATTAGCATGGGGCATGTTGTAGATAAATTAGAAATTATTGTTTTAGGAGGTACTTGGTCTAATTATCATAAAAATTATAAGGATTACTTTATTACCGCTACTTATTATGCTGCTAATACATATTATGAAAAGCGTGAAATGCTTTCACTCATAGAAGAGATTGAAATTAATGAAAAAGCAAAAATACATATTATAGGATTAACTTTAGAAACGCGTCCTGATACTATAACATTGGATGAAATTCGCGAGTTTAGAAGATATAATTGTACACGTGTTCAAATTGGGGTGCAACATACTAACAATGAAGTTCTCAAAAAAATTAAAAGAGGTCATGGTATCGAAACAGTTCATAACGCAATTAAACTATTGAAAGATAATGGATATAAAGTTGATATTCATTTAATGCCCAATTTACCAGGATCATCATATGATTTAGATAAAGAAATGCTTGAAACATCATTATATGATGAACGGATGCAAGTTGACCAGTATAAAATTTATCCAACAGCTATTGTACCTTGGACGCAAATTAAAGAATGGTATGAAAATGGAGAATACGTTCCTTATGATGATATGCTACTATATGAATTAATTAAAGAGTTTAAGAAAAAAGTTCAAAAATGGAAGCGACTTAATAGAATTATTAGAGATATTCCTTCTACATATATATCTGGTGGATATAAGCACGAATATGTTAATATGCGACAGCTATTACAAGATGATATGCGTAAAAATAATTGGTGTTGTAATTGCATAAGATGTCGTGAAATTAAGGATAATAATGTAAAACCACAAGATATTAATCTTGATATTGTAACATATCCGGCAAGTAATGGTACTGAATATTTTATATCATATGAAACTACCAAACATCTTATAGGATTTATTAGATTAAGATTGCCAAATAATGCTGACAAATCTAAACAATTAGATATATTGCATGACTCAGCTTTAATTCGTGAATTACATGTATATTCCAATTTAAGTGATGTAGGTAATAATATTGATGCTTCTTATCAACATAAAGGTTATGGCAAAAGTTTAATAACTGAAGCAGAAAAAATAGCAAAAAAAATGGGATATCCAAAAATAGCTATTATAAGCGGGGTAGGTGTACGAAATTATTATAGAAAATTTGGATACATATTAAAAGATACATATATGATAAAGGAGTTATAATAACTTAATCATTTAATTTATCACTTATTTTAAATAAATTTGATTGATATTGTAATCTTAAATCGCTTATATAACTTTGATAAATGTCAAAAAAATTTAACAAGTTTTGCTTTATATATATAATTAAAGTTTCAACAATTTCTCTAAAATCTTGCTTTGATACTTTTTTATCATTACTTATACTTATTGGTGGGACATATGGTGTTTTGCTATTTTCTAATGTTTTTTCATTTGCATTTATTATACTTTTAAAAATTTCAGTATAAGTTTTAAACTTATTTGTAAGAATTATTTTAACCTTTCTTAAATGATATATAGATGTAGCATCACTTAGAGTACTATTTGCTACCGTTTGTTTGTATTCATCGTCCAGTTTTTTATTAAAATCATTAAATACTTTTTCAATATGATCTTTTGAATTTGAATCAAGATTTTCTAAAATTTTAACTAATTCATTATTTAAATAATAATTATAAATTTTATATAAATTGCTATCATCATAATATTTTCTATTTTTACTACTTTTTCTCATAGATATGTGCTCCAAATCTAAATTATCATTACTTATCGATTCTGTTAACATTTGTTTTATAAAAATAATAACACTTTTTACATATTCATCATTACTATTTGTCAGCTCTTTAATTAACGAATCCTTTAAAATGGGCCACCATAAATTGGTGCTTTGAATATATATGAACTTATTTTCGAGAGTTTCAAATTTATTTATAAAACTGCTTGAAATATTATCCTTGATATCTTTTTTTTCTTTATCTGTTAAATGTGTAAATTCATCATATTCTAAATTATCATCTTCCATATCCCCTACTAAACTATCATTTAATTCTTTTACTTTATAATCATAATTTAGTTTAAATTTACTAATTTTTAAATCATTTATTATATTTTTTCTCATTTCCTCATGTTTAGAATCAGTGGCATCGGGATTACTTTTATCTTTATTAAATAATTTTAACATATCTATTAACTTTTCTACATCTTGTTGCATATCATCATTATAATATTTAGATAAATTTGGTAATAAATAATTAACAAAAATTTTATCAAATAAGAATCTTTGCGCTACTGTTATTAACATCCTTAACTGATGTGAATTTAAATTACCATCTTTATCAGAATTATATTTGTTTATAATTGATATTATAATTAATTCATATTTAGTTAAAAACTTTAAGGATTTATTCAAGGAAACTAAAATTTCATCCATAATTATATGTTTATAAAATTTATAAACATTTTCAAATACTTTAAATTTATTGTTTAATTTTTTTTTTGCTTTTACAAATTTATTTATATTTTCATTACTATTTATAAGATTTTGGGTATCTTCTCGAGTATCTCCTGTATTTACAATTGAATTTTCACTTGTCATTTTATTACTTAATATAATTATAAAAATATATATAAAACTTTACTAATATATATTAATAAAAAACAACTATAATTATGAGCCATGATGAACAAGAAGGTCGTAGTGCTAACGATTTGCAATCTAAAGTGCTAAGTAATGATAAGAAAGTCATTAAAATTAATTGCGAAAAATTTATGGAAGAGTTTAATAAGGTAATTAGTACAAATGAAGATTATAGCTTGGATGAATTGAAAAAACTTGTTGCCAAATCTTACAAGCAAGTAAATAAAAAATCCCCTGTAAAGCGCGAACCATCACTATTTAATAAATTTATGGCAGAAGAAATGAAAAAATTGAAAGTAGATAATCCGGAAAAAAAACAACCAGAGCTTATGAAGCTCGCTGTTGAAAAATGGAATGAAGCAAAAAAATCAGCTTAATTATTGCATTTACTATATTTACTATTATGTTAAATATTATTATTTTTATTATATAGAATATGAACATATATTTAAAATATTTTATATTATCTTTGCTTTTAATTGTAATTGATTCCATATGGATTTATTTAAATTATAATATGTATAATAAGACTGTTAAGGACATACAGGGAAGCGATATCAAAGCTAAAATACATTATGCAATATTTGCATATTTACTTATGTTAGTTTCATTATTATATATTGCAATACCATTTACCACAAGCAATATTAATAAAAATGATAGTAATAGTAAAATATTACTTAAATCTATTTTATATGGTGGTAGTGTGGGATTGTGCATATATGGTATATATAATTTAACTATTATTAGTATATTTACTAAATATCCACTAAAGGTTGTAATTATAGATAGTATATGGGGTACCTTTTTATATTCGCTAATGACCTATTTATATTTTGTTATCAATTAAATAAGTGAATTTTATTTTATTACTTTTACATGGGTACATATATTATAATCATTTAAATGTGTTTTTCCACATCTGCAAGTTAATGGTAGTTTTTCTAAATCTTCGTTTAAATATCTTAAAAAATTTTTTGTTCCTCCAACATTATCTATATTTATATGATTACCAAATTGATTATTATTTATAATAGGATCCCTTGTTATTATATTGAAATCTAAAACACATATTTTTATTGTATCTATAGTTATTATTATATTTGTATATTCTTTGTTATCTAATATTATTTTTTCATAACTTATTCTCTTATTATAATTTTCTGACAAATATTTCATCATATTATACTGATCACTATAGTTATCACCTTCTTCCATTTTTAAAATATTATTCATAAAATATTGTGATTCTGGTTTTAAAGAATAAAAACCAGAACATATACCGAAACCAATTTTTTTTACTATATTCTTGTGGATAAGCATTATCTTCTCCAATTTCCTTCGATATAATTATATCATATGGCAAATTTATTATATTTTTAATATCTTTTTCTATTATTATATCCAAATCAATATGCACTATAGGTTTATTATATAATTCAATTAATTTTAAATTATTCTTTAATCTTATTATATCCCACCAAGCATAATTATTTAAATTTAATATATTTAAATCTAAATCATTTACAATTTTTTTTATATTTAAATTATTTATTATCAAAATATATGGGTTTATATTACATTTTTACTTATTTGTTCTTGCCATTTTTCTAAAATTGGTATATATTTATTGCCAAAACATATTGAGGTTATTAAATAATCATTATTCATTGGTTAATTATAATAATTAAGTAATTAATATTTTTATATATAATTATCTTTTTCTAAAATTCAACTAAATAAATTATAAATTAAAAATAATAGCATTATTGCTAAAATAATAGCATATACCGATACCATAACGCTACCAGCTAACATAAATGGAACTAATGGTATAGCAATATATATATTAGTTACTAACATTATTAATATAAATATTAATATTAGACCACCAGTATTTACATTTTTAACATTTAAATTATCTAATAAATTGATATTCAATATATTAGATACATTGAATATAGATAAGTCTAATGGTTCGTTCTTAATTACTGCTTTATCATTTCCATAATATAAATGCCCATGTTTTTCATAATCATAATATATATCTTCTAATTCTGCACATTTGTCAGTTAAACTATTTGGATCACTTGATTTATAAATAATATTTTTCAAATCTGAGCATTTATCAAAATGTTCTATGTACATTATTCTATTATATTATAATTATTTTAATATAGTATAATAATTAGTAAAATGCGTGTAATATATTCTTATATTATATTATAATAGATAGTTCATAATATTTTACTTATGGCAAATACATATGAAACAATAATTATAATCTTAGCTATTTCAATAAATACGGGGATTATTTTATGGTATGTATCTCAAAATAGAGATGCTGATTTAGGAGGTAATCCTTTATTACTAAATATTAATTATAATAAGCAAAAAGTTAAAAATTCAACTGGTGGTAAGTGCACTACTACTTGTGATTCCTTAGATCCTGTAAGTGATCCGCGATATAATATGCAACAAATAATTAAGCAATCTATTTTATTAGAAGAGCATTTAACAAATAAAAATAAGAGATGTCGCGATTGTATAACAAAACACTTTTTACATATCATAGGATTATCTGAAGAGGCGCAAATGCTCGCCACAAATAAAATTGAAAAGTATCCTCTTATCAATGAATCCGTTGAATTATATAATGAATTATT